>ERZ839767.272-NODE-272-length-90170-cov-15.701160_pt1 | contig 90170 bp, 77 predicted proteins | sample MGYA00519879_ERZ839767 | MGnify/ENA primary metagenome ERZ839767 (study PRJEB31850, sample SAMEA3708852) | human gut metagenome | biome: human gut; feature: human-associated habitat; material: faeces | place: China | collected 2014 ...
GTCGTAACAAGGTAGCCGTATCGGAAGGTGCGGCTGGATCACCTCCTTTCTAAGGTGTAAAACCTCAAACAGGTTCGAAAGAACCGGGTTCGGCTGAGACGCCGAGCGAATAAAGGTCGGTTTGCGAGAGAGAATGGTAAAGACTGTACGGTTTTGAAGGAACATGGCCGAGTGAAGCACGAGAGTGCGGAGCGATAACGGCGATGGACTTTCAAAAGGAAACAAGTGGAAGACGCCACGCACCGAAGCGCAAGAGCGTGGGGGTGTAGCTCAGTTGGTAGAGCGCCTGCCTTGCAAGCAGGAGGCCAGCGGTTCGAACCCGCTCATCTCCACCAACCCCGGAAGGGGTCAGACGGGCTCATAGCTCAGCTGGTTAGAGCGCGCGCCTGATAAGCGCGAGGTCGGTGGTTCGAGTCCACTTGAGCCCACCAATAGAACCTTGACAACTGCATAAAGAAGATAGTAAATTCGCGGAGAAAAAGACAAAGAAAATAAAGCGAGAGGTAATGTAGATTATCTGCGCTGCAATTTCAATGGATTTTAAAGAAAGAAATAATAACAAATGCAAAGGCTAAAGTGCGCAGAGCACGCGCACGAAAGCGAAACTCATGCGTTAATATTGCTGATAAAACAAGAGATCAAGCTATAAAGAGCATAGGGTGGATGCCTTGGCACCAAGAGCCGAAGAAGGACGTGGTCAGCTGCGATAAGCCATGGTCAGCCGCAAGCAGGCAATGACCCATGGATTTCCGAATGCGGAAACGCGGCACGTTAACAGCGTGTCATCATGTCATGAATAAATAGTGACATGAGGGGAACCCGGTGAACTGAAACATCTAAGTAGCCGGAGGAAGAGAAAGAAACATCGATTTCCTTAGTAGCGGCGAGCGAAAGGGAAAGAGCCCAAACCGAGGGTCTACGGACGTTCGGGGTTCGGACTTGCAAAAATCGAAGTACTTATAGACGAAGAGGTTTGGAACTTCCTACCAAAGAGGGTAACAGTCCCGTAGTCGAAATGAGTACAAGAGGGCGAGAATCCAGAGTACCACAGGACACGAGTAATCCGGTGGGAAGACGGGGGGCCCACCCCCCAAGGCTAAATACTACTTGGTGACCGATAGCGTATAGTACCGTGAGGGAAAGGTGAAAAGAACCCCGGGAGGGGAGTGAAAGAGTACCTGAAACCCTATGTTTACAAGCAGTGGGAGCGAGAGCGACCATGTACTTTTTGTAGAACGGGCCGGCGAGTTACTGTGTGCAGCGAGGTTAAGTTGTTAAGCAACGGAGCCGAAGGGATACCGAGTCTGAAAAGGGCGTAAAGTTGCATGCAGTACACCCGAAACCGGGTGACCTATCCATGGACAGGATGAAGCGACGGTAAGACGTCGTGGAGGTCCGAACCACACGTACGTGAAAAGTGCGGGGATGAGCTGTGGATAGCGGAGAAATTCCAATCGAACTCGGAGATAGCTGGTTCTCCCCGAAATAGCTTTAGGGCTAGCCTCGATTTAGATTACCGGGGGTAGAGCACTGAATGGGCTAGGGGGCCACAAAGCTTACCGAACCCTATCAAACTTCGAATACCGGATAATTGATGATCGGGAGTCAGACAGTGTGAGATAAGTTTCATTGTCGAAAGGGAAACAGCCCAGATCTACGACTAAGGTCCCAAAGTTCAAGTTAAGTGGAAAAGGATGTGCAATTGCGCAGACAACCAGGATGTTGGCTTAGTAGCAGCCATTCATTCAAAGAGTGCGTAATAGCTCACTGGTCGAGTGATTGTGCGCCGAAAATGTAACGGGGCTAAACTTGACACCGAAGTCTAGGCAGAAGGAAACTTCTGGGTAGGGGAGCAACGTGTACGGGCAGAAGCAGAAGCGGAAGCGACTGTGGACTGTACAGGAGAGAGAATGCCGGCATGAGTAGCGAGAGCAAAGTGAGAATCTTTGCCGTCGAAAGCCTAAGGTTTCCTGAGGAAGGCTCGTCCTCTCAGGGTAAGTCGGGACCTAAGCCGAGGACAATAGTCGTAGGCGATGGACAATCGGTTAATATTCCGATACCGCCGAGCAACCGGATGCAGTGACACAGAAGGATAGGCAGAGCGTGGCGATGGTAGACCACGTCCAAGCAGTGAGGCTGTTGTGTAGTGAAGTACGCACAACGTAAGGCTGGGCTGTGATGGGGAACGATTACGATCGGTAAGCTGCTGAATTCACGCTGGCGAGAAAAGCTGCTACGAAGCGAAGGCGCCCGTACCGCAAACCGACACAGGTAGGCGAGGAGAGAATCCTAAGACGAGCGGGAGAACCCTTGTTAAGGAACTCGGCAAAATGACTCCGTAACTTAGGGAGAAGGAGTGCCCAGGAATGGGCCGCAGAGAATAGACCCAAGCGACTGTTTACCAAAAACACAGGTCTGTGCGAAGTAGAGATACGACGTATACGGGCTGACACCTGCCCAGTGCCGGAAGGTTAAGGGGAAATGTTAGGGCAACCGAAGCATGGAACTTAAGCCCCGGTGAACGGCGGCCGTAACTATAACGGTCCTAAGGTAGCGAAATTCCTTGTCGGGTAAGTTCCGACCCGCACGAATGGTGTAACGATTTGGGTACTGTCTCAACAAGGGACCCGGCGAAATTGTAGTATGTGTGAAGATGCACATTACCCGCGATAGGACGGAAAGACCCCGTAGAGCTTTACTGTAGTTTAACATTGGATTCCGGTAACATATGCACAGGATAGGTGGGAGGCGGAGAAGCAGTGATTTCGGTTGCTGCAGAGCCGACGTTGGGATACCACTCTTGTGTTACTGGGGTTCTAACCTGTGGCCGTGATCCGGCACAGGAACAGTGTTAGATGGGCAGTTTGACTGGGGCGGTCGCCTCCAAAAGAGTAACGGAGGCGTCCAAAGGTTCCCTCAGAATGGTTGGAAACCATTCGAAGAGTACAAAGGCAGAAGGGAGCCTGACTGCGAGACCGACAGGTCGAGCAGGGACGAAAGTCGGGCTTAGTGATCCGGCGGTATAGAGTGGAATTGCCGTCGCTCAACGGATAAAAGCTACCTCGGGGATAACAGGCTTATCTCCCCCAAGAGTCCACATCGACGGGGAGGTTTGGCACCTCGATGTCGGCTCGTCGCATCCTGGGGCTGAAGCAGGTCCCAAGGGTTTGGCTGTTCGCCAATTAAAGCGGCACGCGAGCTGGGTTCAGAACGTCGTGAGACAGTTCGGTCCCTATCCATCGTGGGCGCAGGAGATTTGAGAAGAGCTGTCCTCAGTACGAGAGGACCGGGATGGACGCACCAAGGGTGTATCAGTTGTCACGCCAGTGGCACAGCTGGGTAGCCAAGTGCGGATCGGATAAACGCTGAAGGCATCTAAGCGTGAAGCCGACTTCAAGATAAGATCTCCCATCCGCAAGGAGTAAGGCCCCATGTAGACCACATGGTTGATAGGTCGCAGGTGGAAGTGCAGTAATGTACGCAGCTGAGCGATACTAATAGGCCGAGGGCTTGATCAAAGTGAATTTACCGAACTTATGCAGTTATCAAGGTTTTATTAAAACCAATCACCTTTCCGGTGGTTAAGCTGAGGGGTTCCACCTGTTCTCATTCCGAACACAGAAGTTAAGCCCTCATACACCGACAGTACTGTGCTGGCGACGGCATGGGAGGATAGGCAGCTGCCGGATTCCAAAGAAACAGTCAAATGACTGTTTCTTTTTTTGTTCCTGTTTTTATTTGCATTTCGACTATCATTTAAAAGGCACTATGCAAAAAATATACACGCATTTTTGCTTGACTTCAGAACGTTCGAATGCTATTATATGTATACCGAAAATCGAAGAGGGGGCATGTATTTAGTGGAAAAAAAGAAATCTGCAAAGAGAACTGTTCTTTGGAAAGTCCTTCCCGTCGTCATTATCGTTTTGCTCATCGGCTGCATTGTTTACCTTTGCGCTGTCGTGAAATCAAACACTGCCGCACGCATGGATTCAATGCGGTACAGGATTTTGTTTGATCGAGAGTGCACGGGCAGCGAAATTGTTAGGGCTGCGGAAGAGCGCGATTATGATATAATTGTGCTGACAGGCGAACAGGCGAAAGAAGCAGGCGAGGCTATTGCGCCGTTTGTTACCGAGAACTGCCTTGTTGTGTTTGAAAACATGACGCTTGAACAGGTTCAAAAGGCAACCGGGCTTGCCGAAGGGTTTTCGGATGAGAAAAGCAGCAGTAACGCAAGCATCGGCCTGATGATGATGAAGGGCGGCGCGCTCCGGCTGTGCGGCTTTGAATCCAAAAACGGAATTATTGACAGGCTGACAAACGAAAACGTTGCGGATGCGGCAGCGGATATGCTCAGCAATAATAATTAAGAACTCGATTATGACTTGAAGCTTATGCTTCGGAACCGAAAATGAAACGCAGCACGGCGGGGTTTTCCCTGCCGTGCTTTTTGCTGCAAAGTTTTCCGCAAGTTATATTTATTTGAGGAAATTATGAACCGGACCGAAAAATGTTAATTTGCCGCCTTTTTTCAGAAAAAGAAACAATCGGATACTTTTCGAATGTTGTTGACAGCCTCTGAATACTGTGTTAAAATGTAAATAAATGGAGCGCAATTTAAATTATTATTTAAATCATACTCCAAGGAATAGTTTTTGCAAACAGACGATTCGGACTCGACTGCGGTCGCGGTATGAATGACGGAAACGATGCAGCGCGTTCTCCGAAATCCGATGCTTGAGCTTGTGAACGATATCAGCGCTGTTCACTCGAATTGCGTGATATAAAAAAATCATTCAGGAGGCATTATGAAAGGAACGAATTTCAGAAGAATACTCTGTATTCTCATTGCGGCGATGCTTTGCATCGGGCTTTTGCCCATCGGTGCTGCGGCGGACAGTTATGCGGCAGCAGCTGAACTTCGCAGTATGCAGAAGGTTCGTCGTGAAATTGACGGCGAGCTCTTTGAACTCGAAAGCGAACTTGATTCCGACCTGTCCGCTGTTGAAACGGTTGACAGCCTGTTCGAATATCTTGACGGAGATTCACGAATCAAGAGCATCAACCGGCAGAACGGAACAACTTTCGGCTACACTCTGAAATCCGGAATGACCGTTGTGTATGATTACAATATCGTTCACGGCATCAGAGAAGGTTCCGAACCTGTTAAAATCGAGCTTTCCCCTGCGGAAGCGGTTCGCGGTATTTTGGATGACGGTGCGGTCACGGCCTCAAACAGGAATGTTGCCGTTTATGCGCCATACTTAGGAATTGATGAGGGTGTCGGCGCTTACTATTCGGAAACTTTCGCTCCTGCGATCAGCAGCTACACGGGCGGAACTTTGACCGTGTACGGAGGCAACGAATGTGATGTTACCGATTTGACAGAGATGTATAAATACGGTGTGATCATGTTTGACTCGCACGGTTTGGAATATGACGGGCTGAGCTATATTGCGATTCACAATGAAAACGGTGTCACGGCAAGCGATTACAGCAACGGCTGGGTTGTGGAACTTGCCGGCGGCGGCATTGCCGTGAATTATCTCTATCTGAATCACTATGCAGCCGCAACCATGCCGGGCAGCTATGTTCACCTTGCAACATGCAGCGGCGGCAAGGACGGCAATCTGCTGAACTATTTCACTTCACACGGTGCTTCCGTTGCTTTGGGTTATGATGAAACCGTGACCGTTGCATATGATGTTTACATCTTCCAAGATATTTTGAACTCCATGCGCGGATTGGGCGTGTCCGAATGCTACAATATCGGGCAGGCACTTGACTATGCGAAGAGCCGCCGCGGTGAATACGATCCTTATTATTATGAGGATGAGGGTATATACACCCACCCCGTGCTTGCCGGAAACAGAAATTGGTACTTCCCTCCGCTTTACACGGTAAGCTTCTTTGTTGACGGGATGAACAATCCTTACGAAACCTACACCGTAACGCAGAATTCAAGCCTCAACGTTAATGATTTTCCGACGCCGCCCGCTATCGGGGGAATGGAATTCTCACATTGGAAGACCCGCGGCGGAACCGCTATCAGCGGCAGCGTGACGGTGAACAGCAATGTGGACATTATTGCCGTTTACACTGCTCCGACCTGCACCGTGCAATGGGTGGACGGCGCGACGGAACAGGTGCTGAAAACTCTGAATATGTCCATCGGAGATACCGTTATGGCAGAGGCTTTTCCCGAGCCGCCGGAGCATGAGGGCAAAACGTTTGAATATTGGTCGGTTAACGGTTCCGAATTTTTCGGCAGCAGTTACTATCTTACGGGTGATACGACTTTCCGCGCAGAATACAGCAACGAAGTCTACACGGTAAGCTTTTATTCGGGACTCACCGGCGAACTCATCGGAACACGCACCGCAGAATACGGCACGGAAATTCCCTTGTCCGAATTTCCGAAAGCTCCCGATGCAGTCGGATACAATTTTGCCGAATGGCAGTATGCGGACGGAAGCGCCGTTTCGGGAAGCATCAATGTTACGGAAAATACAAGCTGCTATGCGGCTTATGAAGCGAAAATGTACACGGTCAAGTTCTGGGATAATCACACCGACGTCATTCTTCGTACCGATACTGTGCCTTACGGAACAGTGATCAAGGCGGAAGATTTCCCCGAACACATTGAACATGAAGGCTATGATTTTAAGGGATGGTACGGCTACGGCGAGTTCCTTGACGAAGTTACGGTCGTGTCAAACGTTATAATCTACGCTACCTATGAGCAGCACCCTTATACGGTCACGTTCGTTGACGGTTACACCGGTGAAACGCTGCAATCCGTAACCGTGCTCTATGACAACGGCCTTTACAGGGACGAATTCCCCGTTCCGCCCGTTCATGAGAATGCGGACTTTGTCGGCTGGTATGTTGAAGGGACCCTGTTTGAAGGCTCCTATCTCAGAGTGTTGGGGGACATGACGGTTACAGCGGTTTACAGCGGGTTCGAAACGCATACGATCACGCTTGTTGACAGCGATACCGGCGAAACATATGAGACTTACGAAGTTCGAGCCGGAACGGAAGTTGACCTTGCGGATCTGCCCATGCCGCCCTATCGTGAGGGAATGGTGTTTGTGGGCTGGCTTGTAAACGGCGAACTGATGGAGTCGGGGACCGTTATCGTAAACGAGGATATGGTCATTACGGCGGTATTGAGGAAAGAGACTTTTACCGTGAGATTCTATGATACCATGGCTGACAGCTTTTTTGTGACCATGGAGGAGGTTGAGTACGGCACGGTGCTGAGAGTCAGCGATTTTCCCGCGCCGCCCGTTCACGAGGGAATGGAGTTCGCAGGCTGGGATTACAACGGACGCATAATAACCGAAGAAACCGTAACGATTACCCGGCCCATGGTTTTTGCGGCGGTTTACGCTCCGCGCACGTGCAATTTGACGGTGATTGACGATTACACGGGAGAAACGCTGCTTGATACCCCTGTCAGTGTCGGCTTCAGCTTTGAAGTCAGCGAAATACCCGTTCCGACCCATGAGGGCATGGTATTTGTGGGTTGGTTCATCAACGGGGAGCTTGTCACGGATGAGATAATCACCGTTGATGAGGACACGGTTATTCACGCGGTTTTCGAACCCGAAGCCCCAGTTATCGGCGATATTAACGGCGACGGCACGATTGGAATTGACGACGCGCTTATGCTTATGCGCTATGCAATAGGAACGGAGGGCCTCACCGATGAACAGGCTGCACGTGCGGATCTTAACGGCGACGGAGCGGTTGACGTTTTCGATGCTCTGCTGGCTCTGAGAGCGGCACTTAACGGTGAACAGCCGCCGTGCATAAAACCGCAGAACACGGCGGGCAAGGCGGAGGCATAATAAATCCTAAGAAGAATAACGTTTTGCACTAAAGCGAACGGCGCGGCAGGAATAAAATTTCCCGCCGCGCTTTATGTTAACTCGTCCGTTGAGTCGTTTTATTGATGTTAAATCAAATATATTGGGGTTTGCAGTGCATATGCACTTGACTATTTGCGCTTAAAAATGTATTATACGACTGTAAAATGCGGCACACAATGTTTCTTTGTGTGCTTGGGTTATGTAAGGACACTTTATCATAATAATGAGAGGTCACAGTGATGGATAAAAAGACTCTTGTTATCGGCGTTATCGGCGCCGATGTTCACGCGGTCGGCAACAAGATCCTGTATCATGCATTCACCGATGCGGGTTTCAATGTTGTCAATCTCGGCGTTATGGTTTCTCAGGAAGAATTCATCAACGCCGCAATTGAAACGAACGCCGATGCAATCGTCATCTCCTCACTCTATGGTCAGGGTGAGCTGGATTGCCGCGGTATGCGTGAAAAATGCGATGAGGCAGGTTTGGAAAACATCCTGCTCTATGTGGGCGGCAATATCGTTATCGGCAAACAGCCGTTTGACGAGGTTGAAAAGCGTTTTAAAGAGATGGGCTTCGATCGCTCCTTCCCGCCGGGAACCCCGCCGGAAGTTGATATCGAGGCATTGAAACAGGACCTGCACGTTGAGGAATAACCTGCGGCTCTGATTGTTTACTGATTACGATTGCAAAGCGGGGAAAAAACATGAAACCTGTTCTTTTGATCGATTTCGGGAGCACATACACAAAGGTCACCGCGGCGGATGTTGACGAAGGCAGGCTGCTGGGCACGGCAAATGCCTACACGACCGTTCAGTCGGACATTAACGACGGACTTTCCGACGCGCTTTCAAAGCTTGAAAAGGTGACCGGAAAACTTGATTTTTGCGAACGCTACGCCGCCAGCAGCGCGGCGGGCGGTCTTCGTATGCTTGCAAGCGGGCTTGTTTCGGAACTGACGGCGGAAGCCGCAAAATGTGCAAGCCTCGGTGCGGGCGCAAAGGTGCTGAAGACCTACGCCTTCAAGCTCAATGAGGATGATGCGGACGAGATTAAGGCGATAAATCCGGATATTTTCCTGCTTGTCGGCGGCACGGACGGCGGCAATACCGACTGCATTCTGCATAATGCGCACGTGCTTGCGGATATAGGCGGAGATTTTCCCATCATCCTTGCGGGCAACCGAAATGCCGTGCGGCAGTGCGAGCGCATTCTCGAAGGGCGCGAAGTGCATATTTGCGAAAATGTTATGCCGAAATTCGGCACGCTTAACATTGAGCCGACCCAGAAAGAGATTCGCGAAGTTTTCCTTAAAAGAATCGTGCAGGCAAAGGGACTTACCAAGGCGAGCGAACTTATTTCCGGCATTATGATGCCGACGCCTTCCGCAGTTATGGCGGCAATGAAGCTGCTTGCGGAGGGAACGGATAATTCCCGCGGGCTTGGGGAACTTGTTGCCGTTGATGTCGGCGGCGCAACAACGGATGTTTATTCCGTTGCAAACGGAATGCCGACCGACCCGCGAACCATGCTCAAGGGTTTGCCCGAGCCGTATATCAAGCGCACGGTTGAGGGCGATATCGGCATGAGATACAGCATTCGCGGAATTGTGGATGCGGCGGGAATAAAAACGATTGCAGAGCTTGCAGGCATGAGCGAGGCGCGTGCGGAGGAAATCATCAGTATGTTTGCCGCAAACACAGATCTTTTGCCGACGGACGATGAAACCGAACGGTTGGACGAAGCTCTTGCATGCATGGCGGTGCGCACGGCGGTGACAAGACATGCGGGCCGCATCGAAGAAGCGTATTCAATGATGGGCACGACCTATGTTCAAACCGGCAAGGATCTGCGTAAAGTGCAGAAGCTCGTTGTCACGGGCGGTTCACTGATTCACACAACAAACACGGCAAAGATCGCGTCATTTGCGCTCTATGACCAAAAGGAGCCGACATCGCTGAGGCCGCTCAGGGCGGATGTGCTTGTCGACAGAAAATACATTATCGCCGCAATGGGTCTGCTTTCCGAAAAATATCCGGAACAGGCGTTGAGCATAATGAAACAAGAACTATGCAGAGCCTGACGAAAACAGGTTCGATGCCGAACCTGCCTTCAGGCGATTTCCCAATAAAAGAGGAGCATTTAAACAATGAACAACCCCAATATCAAAAACAAGCGCATTCCCGATGACGAATTCAACGCGATCCGTGCCGACGTGCTCAAGCAGTGGCCGACCGGCAGGGAAGTTGATCTTAAAGAAGCCATCGAATACCACAAGGCCATGCCCGCTCACAAAGTTTTTTCAAAAAAACTTGTTGAAGCAAAGGAAAAGGGTATCACTTTGATTCAGCCGCGTGCGGGCGTTGCGCTGATTCCCGAACATATCAAGCTGTTGACTTATCTTCAGGATAACGGCGAAGCCGATCTGCTTCCGACAACCATTGACAGCTACACCCGTCAGAACCGCTATGAAGAAGCCGAAAACGGCATAAAGGAGTCCCAGCGGCTCGGCCGTTCCCTGCTTAACGGCTTTCCCGCCGTCAATCACGGCGTCGCGGGCTGCCGTATGCTCATTGAAGCATTGAACACTCCCATTCAGGTGCGCCACGGCACACCCGATGCGCGCCTTTTGACCGAAATTGCCTATGCGGGCGGTTTCACAAGCTATGAAGGCGGCGGAATTTCCTATAACCTGCCCTATGCAAAGAGCGTCCCGATGGAGGAGACGATCCGCGATTGGCAGTATGTTGACAGGCTTACGGGCATCTACGAAGAAGCGGGAGTTTCCATCAACCGTGAACCCTACGGTCCGCTTACGGGAACTCTTGTTCCGCCCTGCGTATCCCATGCGGTTGCGATTATTGAAGCTTTGCTTGCGGCAGAGCAGGGAGTTCGCAATATCACCGTCGGCTATGGCCAATGCGGCAACCTTGTTCAGGATGTTGCGGCGATCCGCACCCTTGAAGAGCTGACAAACGAATACATGCATAAATACGGCTATGATGATGCTGTCATAACCACGGTTTTCCATCAGTGGATGGGCGGTTTCCCGCAGGACGAAGCGAAGGCATTCGGCGTTATTTCCTGGGGCAGTGCAACCGCTGCACTCTCAAAGGCAACAAAGGTCATTGTCAAAACTCCGCATGAAGCGGCGGGCGTTCCCACAATGGAAGCAAACGCACAGGGTCTGCGCTGCACAAAGCAGGTCATCAGCATGCTTTCCGACCAGGTTTGCACCGCAGCCAACCTTGAGGAAGAAAAAGATATTATCCGCAGAGAGACGCGCTGCATTGTCGATAAGTGCTTCGAACTGGGCGAAGGCGACCTCGCGGTAGGTTCCGTTCGCGCTGTGCTTGCGGGCGTTCTTGATATTCCGTTTGCGCCTTCCCGCTACAATGCGGGCAAAATGCTTCCCGCACGCGATAACGACGGCGCGATCCGCATTCTCGACATGGGTGCGCTGCCCTTCACCGATGATATCAAGGCGTTCCACCGCGCAAAGATCGAAGAGCGCGCAAAGGCCGAAAAGCGCAATGCAACCTTCCAAATGGTCATTGACGATGTTTACGCGATCAGCAAGGGTCGTCTTGTCGGAAGACCGCAGGCTCTCCGCAGATAAACGGACGCAAATCGGCTTCGGCTGAAAATGCACGGCGGCGCGGAATGCTTTCGTGCCGCCCGAATACTTAAATTTTATTTTTGAAATAAATTTTTGAAGAACTGAAAGGATACTTTTATGAAAATTATCGATGTTATCTGCTCCGCAGGCAGAACAGGCTTCTATTTTGACGATCAGCGCGCCATTAAAGCGGGCGCAAAAAGCGACGGCGCCGCATACGTCGGCGAACCCAAAACCCCCGGCTTTACCTCCGTTCGTCAGCCCGGTGAGTCCATCTCCGTGATGCTCGTTCTTGAGGACGGCCAGATCGCATACGGCGACTGCGCTGCCGTTCAGTACAGCGGCTGCGGCGGACGCGATCCCCTCTTCCTTGCAAAGGACTTCATTCCCGTTATCGAAAACTATATCAAGCCCGAACTCGTCGGCAAAGAGGCGGACAATTTCCGCGCACTTTCCGAAATGGTCGAATCCATCCATGTTGACGGCAAACGTCTGCACACCGCAATTCGCTACGGCATGACTCAGGCGATTCTTGACGCTGTTGCAAGGTCCACCGGCAGAATGATGTGCGAAGTTGTTGCGGACGAATACGGCTGCACCATTTCCGACAAGCCCATTGATATTTTCACCCAGTCCGGTGACGATCGCTACACCAATGCGGATAAAATGATTATCAAGGGCGCACAGATTCTGCCCCATGCGCTTATCAACAACGTTAAGACCAAGCTCGGCGAACACGGCGAACTGCTCGAACAGTATGTTGCATGGCTGCGTGACCGCGTGCTTCAGCTCCGCACGGATGAAAATTACAACCCGATTTTCCACATTGACGTATACGGCACGATCGGTGCCGCATTCGGCAACGATAACTACAAGGCAATGGCCGATTACATGGCGCGCCTTGAAGAAGCCGCAAAGCCCTTCCACCTCCGCATTGAAGGCCCCATGGATGTTGAAGACCGCGAAAAGCAGATGCGCGCGCTTGCAGCAATCACCAAGGAACTTGACGACCGCGGAATCAACGTTGAGATCGTTGCGGACGAATGGTGCAACACTCTTGAGGACATCAAGTACTTTGCCGACAACAAAGCGGGTCACATGGTTCAGATAAAAACTCCCGATCTCGGCGGCATCAACAACACGATCGAGGCTGTTCTTTACTGCAAAGAAAAGGGCATCGGCGCATACCAGGGCGGCACCTGCAACGAAACCGACCGTTCCGCACAGGTTTGCACCCAGTGCGCAATGGCAACCCAGCCCGTTCAGATCCTTGCAAAACCCGGCATGGGCGTTGACGAGGGCTATATGATCGTTTATAACGAAATGCAGAGAATTCTTGCGGTTCGCAGGGCAAAACAGGCAAAATAAGCCTTAGCAGCAAAATCCGAAAAAAACCATAAAAAGCGGCTCGCCCCGACACATTGCGAAATGCAAACGGGATGAGCCGCTTTGATTATTTCGATTCTTTATGAATGCAAAGGAACCGTTGTTTTGCCGACAAAGGCAGATTGAAGAAGTGCTTCTTGAAGAAGTGCTTCAAAAAATCGCCGCAGACATGATTCTGCCTGCGGCGATTCGGACACTTTGGTTTCACATTAGACGCAAACAGACTGCCGCACTATAGATAAAGTGCAATTGCGTGCGAACGACAATAAACAATAGATTGCCGCGAAAGTATGAAAAGTCATATTCTTAATCCCAATTCTCCTCGGAGGGATCCAACGGAGAGATGCTGCTTTCAGGAAGAATCGTCAGCTTTTCGACCAAACGGACTTTGTTCGATTGAAGCAGTGCCTGAGCCTGCGCACCTGTCAGCGTCAGTTTAACTCCGTATATGCGATACCTGCCTTGCTCCATTGCCGTTTTCAGAGAGATGGAATTGCTGCGAAACTCCTGCAAATCGGAAAGATCTTCCTCAAGTGCAGGATCAATTTGACCATCGATGAATGAAAGTCCGGAGGCATCAACAGGCGATGTATCTATAACCTTGCTGGAGTCATCTTCACCGGATGAAGTCCCCTCAGAGACATCGTCAGCTAAATCCTGGTTGTAGTAATCCCGAATTTCCGCAGCCTGCTGATCATAACTGTCCAACTCGGAACAGATGCTGTCGTAAGTGTCCGCATAACACTCGGCGGCAAGCTGCGCCGCCGTTTTGCCTTCACAGTCGAGATAACCGCCGTACATCGGGTCGTCAACGCCTTCGGTTATACAGTCGTATACCTGGGTGAAGCCGCCGCAGTCGGCAAAGAGCTGCGTAAACTCCTCCGTTGTAACACTGTCGAGCGAGACAAGAACGGTATAGGTCTTGTTCGGGTTTTTGCTGAATTCTTTGTAACATGACTGCGCATATTCAATGCGCTCCTGCGTGCTGTGAATCATTTGCTCTTCCGGGTCTATGCGCTTTTTAAAGGCCTTGTAAAAGAAGAACACGCCGACTGCCAATGCCGCCGTAAGCACAACGGCAAGGGCTGGAATAAGAAATTTGCGTTTTGATTTCATAAGATTTAACCTCCTGTCATGAAATCGTCGAGCGGGGGAAAAACAATGCCGCGAGCGGACAACCGAAAGATTGTTCGGCGGTAAACACGAAATTATGCGGAGAAAATCAAATGCGCTGTCCTTGCTCCTTCCCAGTATAACACATATACCCGATATTTGACAACAAAAAACAAGGCATTAATAAAATATATCAACTGCACAACAGAGATATTTCAACGGATATTAAAACGCCAAAAAGAAAAATCACCGCAGACATGATTCTGCCTGCGGCGAAAATATCAAAAGCAAAAAAGCGGAACAATCATTTTCAGCGGGCAAACTGACTCTCGTAAAGTTTTTTATAAAAACCGTCGGCGCGGAGCAATTCATCATGAGTTCCGCTTTCAACTATGCGCCCGCTGCGCATAACAAGGATAATATCCGCTTCGCGAACGGTTGAAAGCCTGTGCGCAACGATAAAGCTTGTTCGGCCGTGCATAAGCTTTGCAAAAGCATCCTGAACGAGAAGCTCCGTGCGCGTATCAATGGAAGAGGTAGCCTCGTCAAGAATCAGCATCGGGGGATTCAAAAGCATAACGCGCGCAATGCAGAGGAGCTGCTTTTGCCCTTGGGAAAGGCTGCCGCCCGCTTCGTCAAGTACGGTGTCGTAACCTTTCGGAAGACGCATTATGAACCCGTGCGCGTGACAGGCCTTTGCGGCGGCGATGATTTCGTTTTCCGCTGCCTGCGGCCTGCCCATTGCAATGTTTTGCCGAACGGTTCCCGCCTGAAGCCATGTTTCCTGAAGAACCATGCCGAATTTTTTGCGCAGCTCATGGCGGGGCATGGAACGGGTTTCCACTCCGTCAATAAGAATTTCACCTGAGTTAACGTCATAGAAACGCATGAGCAGGTTAATAAGCGTCGTTTTGCCGCAGCCCGTCGGGCCGACGATTGCAACGCGCATTCCGCTTTTTACCTCAAGCGAAAAATCGCGGATCAGCTCCGTGTCGGGCGTGTAGGAAAAACAAACATTGCGGAAGCTGATATTGCCGGTGCTTTCAGCCTTTTCATTGCGTTGAGCAGGGTTCGGCGCAGCGGCGGCATTGACTTCCGCAGGGGTGTTGATAAGCTCAAACAGCCGCGCCGCACAGGCAAACGCGCCCTGCAATTCCGTAATGACTCCGGAAATTTCGTTGAACGGCTTTGTGTATTGGTTGGCATAGCTTAAAAAAGCGGAAAGTCCGCCGACGGTCAGCCCGCCCGCAAGCACGGAGAATGCGCCGGAAACGGCAACACCTGCATAGATAACGGCATTCACAAAGCGCGTACACGGATTTGTGAGAGAGGAAAAGAATACGGCGCGGAGGGAAAACTTTTGCAGTTTCTCGTTAACTGCATTAAAGCGTTCTTCTGCGCGGGTTTCGTACGAAAATGCACGGACGAGCTTTTGTTCGCCGATAAATTCATCGATCAGCGCAGTTTGCTCCCCGCGGGTCTCGCTTTGTTTGCGGAACATGGAGTAGGTTCGCTTGGAAATAAAGCTTGCGACCGCAAGCGAAAGCGGCGTCACGGCAACAACAACAAGGGTTATCAGCGGGTTGACGGTGAGCATGAACACGAGTGTGCCGATAATGGTCATAATCCCCGTGAACAATTGGGAAAAGCCCATCAAAAGCCCGTCCGCAAGCTGATCGGCATCGCTGAGCATACGGCTCACGGTTTCGCCCGCCGGGTGCGAATCGAAATAGGCGAGAGGCAGTTTTTGAATGCGGCGGAATGCTTCTGCACGGATATTGCGAACGCAGCCGTAAGTTATGCTGTTGTTGCAAAGGCTCACAAGCCATTGAGAAAGTGCAGCTCCCGCCGCAGCTGCACCGAGTTTCAGCAAAAACGGTGAGATCTCGGCAAAGTCAACCCTTCCCGCGCCGATGATGCAGTCAATAATTTTTCCGGCGAGAACGGGGATCAGAAGCGTTAAAAACACATACACGAGCGATAGCCCGAGTGAAAGCGCGAATTTAAAACGATAAGGTTTCAGCCGGCGCAAAAGCTCTGCAGCGGTGCCGCGTCCCGCTGAATCAAGTGTAAAACGTAATTCCTCTGAGTGCGCAGATCTTCCTTTTTTGTTTAAACCGTTTTTGCTCATTTTGCCGCATCTCCTTCGGGTGTGTTGTTCGGAATGCTAAACTTTGCCGCTTCGTCCGGGAACTGAGAGGCATAAATCTCGCGATAAACAGCGCAATTGCGCAAAAGCTCTTCATGCGTGCCCTGCCCGACGGCGCGCCCTTCATCCAGAACGATTATGAAATCCGCAAACATGACCGAGGCCGCGCGTTGGGACACTATGAAGGTCGTCGGCGCGGGGGAAAGCTTTCGAATTGCGGCGCGGAGTTTTGCATCCGTTGCAAAGTCCAGAGCGGATGCACTGTCGTCAAGAATCAAAATTCTTCCGCCGTGAACAAGGGCGCGCGCAATGGACAGCCTTTGTTTTTGCCCGCCGGAAAAATTGCTGCCGCCGCGCAAAACGGGTTCATCAATGCCGTTCGGCTTTGTGCGGACAATTTCCGCCGCCTGAGCGGTTTCCAATGCTGCGAAAAGCTCCGCTTCGGAGGCATTCGGGTTGCCCATTAAAAGGTTGCTGCGAATCGTGCCCTCGAAAAGCACTGCTTTTTGAGGAACAACGGAAACTGCGGAGAGCAGTGCGGCGCGGTCGTATTCATCCGCATTCACGCCGTCAATAAGCACCTGCCCCTTTGTTGCGCTGTAAAAATTCGGAACAAGGTTCACAAGCGTGCTTTTTCCGCTGCCGGTGCCGCCGATAATGCCCACGGTCTGCCCGGGTTTTGCAAAAAAGCTTATGTCGAACAGAGCTTCCGCTCCGGCGTTTTTGTATTCGAACGATACGTTTTTAAATTCCACACTTCCGCAGGGCGAACCGTTCGCAGGCAGCTTATTGCCGCCGTTCGCACCGCTGTCAAGCTGCATGACTGCCGCAACCCTGTCCGCACAGGCGAGGGATTTTGTGATGGTTATGAACAAATTGGCCATTTTTATCAGTTCAACAAGAATTTGCGCCATAAGATTATACAGCGCAACGACCTGCCCCTGAGTCAGAGAGCCGGAATTAACTCGAATTGCACCGCTTTGCAAAAGAATTATAACAGCGGCGTTGATAATTATCAGTGTGAGCGGGTTCATCAGCGCGGAGAGTTTGCCCGCGTTGATTTGAAGACCGAGGAGCTTTCCGCTTCGCCTGTCAAACGTCCGAATCTGCTCTTCCTCACGGCAAAAGGCACGCAGAACACGAACGCCCACAAGGTTTTCGCGCACGGTGCCGGTCACGCTGTCCAACTCCGCCTGAACCTTTCGGTATTTCGGAATGGATGCCAGCATGATCGAAAAAACAACGGCGCAAAGCAGCACTATAACGCCCGCAAAAATGAGTGCGCAGCGTGTGTCGATTGTGAACGCCATTATCATTGCACCGAAAACAACAAACGGGGAGCGCAGGAGCAGGCGCAGAGAAAGGTTGACGCCCGTTTGAATCTGGTTGATATCGCTTGTCATGCGCGTTATCAGTCCGGAAACGCCGAGAGTATCAAGCGCGGTGTAGGAAAAACTTTGGATTTTTTTCAGCAGAGCGGCGCGAAGGTCGGTGCAGAAGCCGATTGCAGCCTTTGCCGCGAAAAATTGTGCCGTTACGGAACAGAGCAGGCCGACCGCCGCAAGTGCCAGAAGCAAAAGCCCCATATTAATAATGAAGCTTTTGCTTTTGCCGTCAATGCCGTTGTCAATAATTGCAGCAACGATGAGCGGCACAAAAAGCTCAAATGTTGCTTCCAAAAGTTTGAAAAGCGGAGCCAGAATGCATTCCTTTCGGAACTTTTTCATGTATATCAAAAGTTTCTTCATTTTCACTTCCACCTTTGCATTCAGCTTTTGCGGGAGGCGGTGCATCCCGACGGCACAATGCGGCTGCATCCGTCTGCGCGGCGGAATTGTGCCTTATTTGAAACATTATACAGCAAAATCAAGGCTGTTTCCATATAGAATGAGGCAATGCCGCAAGATAAATTCAATTCGTGCGGAAATAGACAAAATTAAGCCTTGCGAATGCTGTAAATAACCAATATAATATTAACAGGGACGGAGAAGAGCGGCTTTTGCATCGAAACGGGCTTTCCCGCAGGAATAACGGAAACGGAAAGGATGAACCGAATGGTAAAGGAACACAAAAAACACGGACGGCGGGTGCTGTGCATTTTCACGGCGGTGATTGCGGCGGTTTCAATGCTTTGCTTTGCGGGCTGCGGCTCAAAATCAACCGAGGAAAAGACGGTTTCGGGAATTATCACCGTTATTGCCGACGGAAAGTACACTTTGCAGCCGGGGACGATCGAAAGCACCGAAAATCAATTTCCCGGCGGAATGAATGACGGATCCCGCCGTGACGGTTCGGCTCTGAACACACCGACGGTGAGCGATGAACCGAGTTCCGAGCCGAACACAACGAACACCGGCTCAGTCAGAGAGAAAAACTGATTTTAAAATATATTTCTTCATGCCTCCTACACCATAGACTAAAGAGCCTGCCGAAAAAGCAGGCTCTTTTCCGAATCCCGTGCGGTTTAAAGCTTTTGATTACAGCTCATTAAGCATTGCGCAAACAAAATCCTTTGCAATTTCGGAAGCACGGGAACAGTTTTCTTCAAATGTGCCGACTCCGCTGTGTTTTGCGGTGTCCGTGATGCAGCGCACCGCGATGAAGCGAACGCCGTTCAAATAGCAGACATGAGCAATTGCAGCGGATTCCATATCAACCGCAAGCGGTGCAAGGCGGGAATTAATATCCGCACGTCCCTCGTCGGCAATGAACGCTTCACCTGTTGCGGTACGCCCGAAAAATATCCGCTGTCCGCGCTCGGCAAGGGGTTTTGCTGCGGCTTTCGCTGCCGAAACAAGCTCCGAAGAGGCGGGGAAGAACTGTGTTTTCATAAACGGGTGATAATCGGTCAAAATTCGTTCGTGAACATCATGATAGCAGGCTTCGGCTGCAACAACGGTGTCGAACAGCTGAAGGTCTTCCGCCATTCCGCCGGAGGCTCCCGCACTGATGACGGTGTCCGCACCGTAACAGTCTATCATAATTTGTGCGGCTGCGGCGGCATTAACTTTGCAAACGCCGCAATAAACCGCCGAGACTTCAAACCCGTTCAGCCTGCCCTCGTGAATGCGCAGCATTGCCCGTTCGGAAATTGTCGGGTTTTCAATCAACGGAAGAAACGGAGCAAGCTCACGCTCGCTCGCACAGATAATTGCAATCTTTTTGAATTCGGATTTCATGATCATAACCTTATTTTATAAAATACTTTAAATTAAATATTACGCGCAAAGATATATTTTGCAGACTAAGACGCAATACGCGCCGCAAAACGCAAAATCATACTGCGGGGCTCGTCAATCAGCCACGCGGGCAAATCTTCAACATAGACCGTGCGTTCAACGGAAAGACCCTTTGCTTCTGCAAGCTCAACAAAGCGTTTTACCCACGGCGAGATATAAAAAATCTGCTCATTGTCCGCCTCGTGCAGGAACATGCAGGCATATTGCCCGGCGGGAAGGAACTCATTGGCGGTTTCCGAACGGCAATGCTTAAAAAAACGGCGCGGATGAAGGGCTTCGGCATCCTCTTCAACCCCGAGATAATGACCGAGGGAGAAGTAACTTATGCCGAGGGAATGATTGCTGCCGGTATTATCGGCGTTTATTGCGGAGATTGGCAGTGCGGGCGCATTTTCCGTAAAAATCTCGCCGGGCGCGTGTTCAAGATAACTTTTGCGCAGGGCAACTCTCCGCTCAATATAGCAGAGTCCCGCCTGCATATCCGCCATTTGCTGCATGACGCGCCGACGGCAGTCGTTTACAATGTCGATATTATGTCCGCTTTCGCAGAGCAGCATGGATTTGATTTCACGAAGATTCAGCCCCGCCGATTGCAGCAGGCGGATGGATTCCATGCGCGGCAATTGCGAAAAATCGTATTCACGGTAGCCGTTGGGCAGTATGCGCGCAGGCTTGAGCAAATCGATTTCATCATAAAAGAACAGCGTCCGCTTTTCAACTCCGCAGAGCTTTGCAAATTCCTTTGTTGTCACGGCGGCTCCTTCCGCAGCTGAATGTTTTCGGCATGAAAACATTGCGCGTCCAAAAAATTTTTTGAAAGGGCTTGACTGTAACGTTACGTTATACCCTATATTGATTGTATCACCGAAATCGACATTATTCAACCCCAAAACGGAGGTTTTTTCGGGTCGCACGGTTCGAGTGCGGCCCGGAGCTCCTCCGAAAACGGTGATGAAGCAAAAGGCTGATAAAAGAGGCGGGGTTCCGTGCTTTTTTTGCATAATCAGATGACTCCTTTCGAAAACGGGGCGGCGCGGCTGCCTCGTTTTCGAGTTTGCATAACGGAGCGCGGATTGGCAGGCTTGCAGAGGTTTCGGTTAAATCCGCCGAAATTGGGGCGGCACCGGGCTGAACCTGCCGCGAAACCGCACCGAATTAAAACCGAGATTATTAAAGCAATTATAAAAACAAAATGAAAACTCCGCATAAACGGCGGAGTTTTTCGCATGAACAAGGGGAGATTATTCCGATTGAATTGATGTATGCTGCAAGGATAACAGGAAATATATTTTACTTATTCTTTCCCGCGTTCCTTTTGTCTGCGGAACGCTTGCTCCTTGCGCTCATTTTGTTGAGTGCGGCAACGCAAAGAATCAAAACGCCCGTAACAACAAAGATGATGATAAGCCCGAGAAGCATGACCTTAAGCGAATCGACAAAGCCGAAACCATCCTTGCTGAAATCAAAGAATCCGTTCATAACGAGTGAATTTGTGCTGAATAACGTCATAATATTCGCTCCTTTCCGTCAACCGAGCATGGAACCGAAGATGCTGAGAATCAAGCCGCCGGCAATGACGGACGCAATCTGACCGGAAACATTTGCGCCGACAGCGTGCATAAGCAGAAAATTCTGATTATCCTCTTCCTGCCCAAGCTTGTGAACGACCCTTGCAGACATCGGAAAAGCGGAAATGCCCGCCGCACCGATCATGGGATTTATCTTTTTCTTTGCAAACAGATTGATGAATTTTGCAAAGAAAACGCCGCCGACCGTGTCAAACACGAATGCAACAAGGCCAAGCCCCAGAACAAGCAGCGTCTGCGGACGCAGGAATTTGTCCGCGCTCATCGTGGCTGCAATGGAAAGCCCGAGGAAGAGAGTGATAAGGTTCGCAAGCACCTTCTGTGCCGTTTCGGAAAGTGCATTCAGAACGCCGCATTCGCGAAGCAGATTTCCGAACATCAGGCAGGCAATGAGCGGCAGACCGCCCGGCGCAACGATGCCGACCACAAATGTGATAACGATCGGGAACAGAATTCGGGTCAGCTTTGAAACATCCCGCTGCTCGTATTCCATGCGGATAAGCCGCTCGTGCTTGGTTGTGATAAGTTTTATTACGGGTCGCTGTATAATCGGAACAAGAGCCATATAGGAATATGCCGCAACAACGATCGCACTGAAAAGCCCCGGGTTGTTTGCGCTGATGCCGAGGTGGTTTGCAACAACAATGCTTGTCGGGCCGTCCGCCGCGCCGATTATCGCAATGGAAGCGGATTCCATCGGCCCGAACCCGCAGAGGGTTGCCATGCAGAGCGTGAAAAATATGCCGAACTGCGCCGCCGCACCGAAAAGCATAAGTTTCGGGTTGGTCAGCACGGGGCCGAAGTCGATCATTGCACCGATGCCGATGAAAAGCACCAGCGGGAAAAATTCGTTTGCAATGCCGCAGTCGTAAAGAATGCGGATGATTCCGCCGTCCGCCGCAATTGCGGAACCCGGCAGGTTCACGATGATCGCGCCGAAGCCCATCGGCAAAAGAAGAGTGGGTTCCATATCCTTTTTGATTGCAAGATAAATAAGGATCCCGCCGATGACCCACATAATGGCGTTGTCCCAGTTCGCGACGGCAAAATCGCGTGCGATTTCCAAAAGACCCATAGATGCTCCTTTGTTTATTGTTTTTGCGGCTGCGCACTGCGCATCGCACAGTCTGCATTATACCCTTTTTTATACTCACAAACAAGTGCAAATTTGCAGCTTTTTTCCGAAACGGCAAATTAACGCAAATTTACGTTCGGCAAGGCTTGACGGATGTAAATGTTTTCGGTATAATATCAAATGTGACAACACAAATATGTTGATATTGGGAGGTTCATGATGAAAAAGAGGCTGCTTTGCATTGCGGCGGCGGTTTTGATGGTTCTTGTTGCGGTTTTTGCTTTCGGCTGCGAAAAACAGTTCCCGAGCGAACAAGAGGTGCTGAAATCGCATCTCGATAAGTATTGCAGGGAAAACGGCGAAAAAATCATTGAAAAATACAAAAACTATTTCAGCGGCGCCCAATGCTCCGCCTGCTATGTTGACGATTCGGCTCTTGTGATCGAGTTCAGATTTGACGAGAAAATATCCGATCTTGAGTTTCAGCAGAGGTTTGCTCCGGATACGGAAAACATCATTGCCGAGTTCCGGCCGATCGCTCAGGAGATTGCCGATGCATCGGAAATCACATATACAGGCGTTGTCCTGATGTTTTTGGACAGCGAAGGCCAACGGGTTCAATCAATTCCGATTGGTGCAAATAATTCGAATATGATTGTCGATTTTCCGGATTAGGGTAATAAACCGACACGGGCATGTTCGATTGAATAAAACATCGGGCAAAAGAAGAATCGGGCAGGCGGTGAAAGCTGTATGTCAGATTCTTTTATTTTTGCTTTGGAAGAAAAATCTAAAATATATTATAATTGGATATGATATGGTACTTGACAGATACCAATATTTGCTGTATAATACTAAATGTGGTACCGCAAAACTATTCAGAACAAGGAGTGTAACATGAAGAGAATCATATGTTTCGTTATGATGGCAGCAATGCTGCTGTGTGTAGGATTCGGCACAAAGTCGAACGCCGCCGCAGAACCCGGCCAAGAGCCGAACTTTGAACTTCAGCCCGTGGCTCTCGATGCCTCAGATCCGGATTATAATCCGTACGCTGTGTGCCGAGAAATTACCTTCACCCCTGTTGACGATCCGAGCATTTCCGCCCGCGAACTCGGCATCATGCGTATTCAGGAATCCGGCGGTTCCGATTTCCTTGACTGCTTTGACGATGAATTCCTTGAATTGATTTCAACCGCAACAAGTGTCATTGTCACTGAGGCATATTTCCTTGAAGAGGGCGATTCCGAAGAAACGGAGCTTGTCGCTGTTTCTTATGAGGAATTCATGAATGCCGAATCCGACGACTCCGTCGGAGAGGACATTCCCGTTATTGTTCCCGGCGATAACGGCTGATACGTTACAGCAAAATGCGATAATTAACCCGGTTGAACTTTCGGCACGGAGGCAGGCGCAATTAAAAAAGAGTTTGCTTCCGTGCCGATTTATTTTGAAAGATTCAGCGAAACAATTTACAAAACAACCCTCCGCAAAAAAGAAAGAAAGGAAGCTTTCGACACTGCGAAAGCGATGATAACAAACATGAAAAGCATGAAAAGGATTATTTCAGCGATTTTGATTTTGCTCCTTGCGGTTTCAATCTGCGCCTGCAAGGACTCTGCCGAAAAAAACGAAGACCCGATTGCAAAAAAGGTAAGCGAATACGCCGAGCTTAAGAATAAGGACCTCTCCGAAAGCATTGAAACATTGCCGACGGGCTTGGAATATGATGAAACAACAATTGAATGCTACAAAGCGGAGGGGCGCGACCTTGTTTATGTTAGGCCGTTCGATTCGTCTGTGGCTTCCAAGTGGACGCAGGAGATTTGGGAGGAATACGCTCGCACCGATGATCTGTACAACAATACCCTGTTCAAGAACCTTACGGAAACCGTTGGGGACGACAGCGTAAGGCTGATTATCAGATTCATCGATAATGACGATAATGTGCTGTATGACCACATAATTGACAAAAACTACAAATCCTCCGCCGGAACGATTACGATTATCGATGACACGGACGAAGCCGAATATGCGGTAAAAGCCGCCGCGAAATATTGCAGCGAGAATGCGGAGCGGTTGAATGCGGAATTAAGCACGTTTATGGAGGAGGATGCAAAGTGGAACGGATGCCATGCCGAAGAGAGCGATATTGTGTTTGAATTCAAATACAACAAGGCCGTTGACAGTCAGGAGTTCGAAAGCAAATACAGTCAGGCCGATATCACAGAGGCACTTCAGCGATATGCGGACGAGATTGCATCCGAAACGGGAACACCGCTTGTGAGGCTTGTTTTCCGCTGCATTGACAGCGACGGAAACAACATTGCCGAGATGCATATCAAGGATCGAATGTTTGTTCATGATGAGAATTAAACCGCAGACAGCGGACTTAAACTGAAAAACGGCAATCAAGCATGAATTTTTCGGGCGGACGGCAAAAGCTGTTCGCCCGATTTGCTTGCTTTTGAGGGGCGGCGGATGTATAATGAATCAGAGAAAGCCAAAAGGGAGGGATTGAAAATGATGCAAAGCGGTGCGGATGAACGAATTCTTGATATAACGCCCGAACTCAGACTGCGGAGGTACGCGGGCGAATGCGATTTTGCACTTGAATGGTATTCGGACCCGGAACTCGTGTTCCTTGTTGACGGCGTTCGTGAACCGTATACTTCGGAAAAACTGCACAGGATGTATGATTATTTGAACGTTCACGGTGAGCTGTATTTTATTGAAGCAAAGGAAAACGGTGAGTTTCGCCCTGTTGGGGATGTTACGTTTTCCGTGCAGGATATGCCGATTGTGATCGGCGAGGCAGAGTATCGCGGGCGCGGCATAGGCAGGGCTGTTGTAAGCTTTCTTGCGGCAAGGGCGAAGCGGAACGGCATTTCGGAGCTTTTTGTTCAGGAGATTTATTCGTGGAACATCTGTTCGAAACGCTGCTTTGAGTCGGTGGGATTCGTGCCGTATAAGCCGACGGAAAAAGGGTTTTCCTATCGGTTGGAGTTGCGGCAGTTTGAACCGAAAGGGCTTTTGCCGGAACAGGATTATGCCGAAACAAGGTGAACAAATGCAAACAAAACCCTTCCGTCAAACGTTCGGCGGAAGGGTTATTTGTCGGGCGCGGTGCCGAAAGCGAAAAGTCAATCGCTGTGTTCGGCGGCAAAGCGTTTAATTGCCTCAAAGGTTTCATCGGAAATAACATGCTCGATCTTGCAGGCATCCTCTGCGGCGATTCCGGCGGAAACACCGAGCTTTGTGAATACTTTTGTTAAAACACGGTGACGTTCAAATGTTTTTTCGGCGACCGAACGCCCTTCATCCGTGAGATAAAGATGTCCGGAACCATCCATGATGATATAGCCGTTTTTCTTCAATATACCCACGGCACGGCTGACGCTGGGTTTTGAATAGCCCATTTCTTCCGCAACGTCAACGCTGCGAACCTTGTTCAACCTGCGGGAAAGCACAAGAATGGTTTCAAGATACATTTCGCCGGATTCCTGCAAATGCATTCGATTCACCCCTTTCAAAGTTTTTTTAATTCAGTTGAACCTTACATAACTGCGGTCAGAAGGTAGATGATATAGGCATCGATCCATTCGGAGGGATCGCGTGACAAGCTTGACGCATAGTCGGCATAGGTAACATCCTTATCGTTTGTAAGCATATAACCGGAGCTGAAAACCTGCGTTGAAGTGCCTCTTACGCGGTCAATGGCAACGAGATATTTATATTTGTCGTCAAATGCCTCTTTTGTTCCGTCATCGTTTACCTGTTCGTAATGCGTGCGATAAACGCCGTCCTTGTATTCAATATCGACAACGACAAGCTCCGGGTCACCGCCGGTGACAACTTTTTCATAGTAAGTTGCAACGCGCAGAAGTGCAGGGCTGCCCTTTTTTGTTGTTTTTGCAAAGTCGGTCATGACGGTTGAGTTTTTGATGGTTCCTTGGCTTTGGTAAACAACAAGGCAGCCATCCGCCTCAGCCTGCTCGGGTGTGTAATCGGCAGGAATCTCGGAATAGGCGCAATAGTCGGTTTCGATCGTCTGCGGAGTTTTTTTGCAGGCGCAAAGGCTCAGCACAGCAGACACGAAACAGAGCGCAAGTGCAAAAATTATAACATTGCGGAAGGTTTTTTTCATTGTTTTTCTCCTTTTGCGGGTTAAGTTTAAACGGTGTCGGACGCTTCAGCGGCGGGTGATGATAACGTTGCGGAGCCTGTCATCAAAAACGCGTACGCAAAGCGTGAAAACAAGTTCGTATGCGATAAAGAAAATCTCAATCGCAGGAATAATAATGTACAACGGATAATTCGGAAGCTGAGCGATTATGTCAAGACTGAACAGCTTGCCTGCGCCGAATATCACGAGTGCAGCAAGGCCGTTGCAGAGGATAAGCTTTGCGGCAAAGGCAACAAGCTTGTCGCGGATAACGCTGTCTATGCCGAGCTTAATCATTCCGTAGCAGCCGAAAAACAGGATGTACGCTGCAAAATACAGCTTGTTCGGAATCAGAAAAAAACATATCGCGCCCGTTGCCGCATAGCTCAACAATGCGTAGACGAACCCGCCGCGTTCCCTGAGGGGTATCCACGGCATGAGCGATGTCAAAAAACACAGCGCAAGCTTTGCCGTCGGAATGACGGATGCCGCATAAAGAAACACAACGCTGAGCGCGGTGCTCATGGCGGAAAGGGTCAGTTTTGTTGTTGCAGAAATTTTTTTCATGTTTATAAAGCAATTGCAAAGCCCCAAAAGCGGCTGAAAAAGCAGAAAATCAGCAGCAGGAAATCAGATCTCCGCCCATGCATTCGCAGCAGGAATCCGCACAAAGCAAAGTCGAACAGCAGTTGCATGCCGTGTTCACGGTTGCTCCCGTATCGCCGTTGTCATAGGTGTGGTAGCTCCGCGTGCTTCGTGCGTTCAGGGAATCCCTTGCGCGGCGGTACTCCGCATTGCCCGGTTCCATCGAAACGGCTCTGTCAAGATAATTGCGGGCGGACGAGTAGTCGCCGCCGCGGAAACAGACAATGCCATAAAGATAATGCCATTCCGCATTGTGCAGCGGTATGCCGTCCAGTATTGCCTGGGCTTCATACAGGGAGCTTGTGTTTATGCATTGCCGCACACGCGCGAATTCAGTCGAAAAATTGCCGGAATAACCACTGCCGTAATTTCCGGAATAACCGCCGGAGGAAGTGCGGGAGCTGCTGCCCGAATAACCTCCGAATCCGCTGCCGGAATAAGTGTTTTGGGAAGCGGAGCCGTTTTTGCGCATGTTTGTTATTGTGTCATACGCCTCGTTGACCTGCTTCAGCTTGTCGTTTGCAAGATCCTTCAGGTCACTGTCCTGATAGCGATCGGGATGATATTTTTTAACTAATTTAATGTAGGCGGAACGGACCTGCTCATCGGTGGCGGTTTCCGAAACGCCGAGCACCTCATATGGGTTCACGGGTTCGTCCTTTCTAAGTATACAGGCAGAAAAAATCAGGCTTTGTGCGCCGCCGTCGTAATGCCGTCGTTCGGCAGCGGCTGTTTTTCCTTTGCGAAAACGGCATCGGAAACGGCAAAAAGCCCTTGGAACAGAATGTTGTCGAGAATCGCCCTGTCGCGGCCGGTGCTCAACAAATTATATGCCGAAATTGCAGAATTTATCGAGATATTAATAATAAACTCTGCATCATCGCGGGTGCAGCCGCAGATATTGAACGGGTTGAAAAGCGAATGCTTTTTGTCGCTTTCGCGATCGTCCCATGCATCGCAAAGGTAGATGAACCTTCCGATAAAAAAACCGGTTTCCTTCAGCGCGGGGATTTCCTTTTGGGGAACGGGCGCCGACGCAAGCACATCGCGCAGCATTTCCCCGAAAATATTGGCGGGAAGATCCGGCGAACGCAGCGTTTGCGAACGCAGCGTTTGAGAACGCAGATCAACCGCTGAATCGTTCTTTGCGGCTTTGCGGCGGGGAAAAGCCCGACTGCCGCGATAGGGTGCTTCAACGGAGGCAAGCTCCCGCATGTGTTTTTTCACCGCTGCATAAACCTCCGGCCGGCGCAAACGTGCTTTTTTGAATGCGCAGAGCAGGGGGAGTTTTGCGGCAATTCGCAGCGGCTTTCCGTCCGCAATATCGTCCGAAAGCTTGAATTCGGAAAGAATAACGCAGACATCGGCTGCAAAATCGAGTGCGGCGGAAGGCGAACCGAGCATTGCCCGCTTTTTGCCGAAGGGCTTGAACGGGCAGCGCAGCAAATCTTCAGGCGAATCCTCACCGCTGACGGAGGCAGCGAGCAGCGCAAGGAAGGTGCAGTCAAAGCTCAGCAGCGCACGGGCTGCCGTTCCGTACCGCGCCCCGAGACGGCGGCATAATCCGCAGTACCATGCATCATAGCGCGCTTTTTCGCGGACCCGAAGCTCCGGAATGTTTGGCTTTATGTATCCGAACAAAGTTTTTTCCGCCGAAAGTTGATTTTGCGGGCAAATCGCAGGTGCGGCGGATTCCGCGAACGATATGCCCATATCGTATTTTATACCAATTCGGACTTTTTTTCAACCGTCCCGAGACAGGACAATTAAAGAAAAACGCGGAAAATTGTGAAATTAACGCGGCAATCGGTGCTCAGCCTGTTTTTAAAACACACTCAACACGCGCATATACATGAATATATAGCCGGCATATGCAATCGCAGAGACTGTAAAAATTGCAGCGGTTCTTTCTTCCGACTTGCAGCTCATTGCAATTGCAGCGATAATTGCGGGAACAACGCTCAGATAGCGCATTGCGGAAAGCAGCCATGTGCAGCCCATTGCAAGCGCGAAATAGGCGAGAAAATGCAGTGTGTATGCGGCGGGGAGCTTGCGTGCGCGGCGAAGAATCAGCAGCGGAGTCAGCACGATCAGTGCGACCGTCGGCAGGAAGAGCACAAACACGGATGTGATGTTCGTTCCGTTAAACGCTCCCGAACCCAATGCAGCCTTTAAATCACCGATTGCCCTTTGATACATGTAGCGTGCCGTATCGAAGAAAAAGCCGAGACCCTGACTCCAGTTGGATTTTTGGTACACGGAGAACATAAACCAGTCGCCCGCGACGACCTTGTTTATGTAAAGATAGGCAAGCGTGCCGAAAGTCGATATAACAAGCGAAAGCACAATTTCCGCAATCGCCGAACCGACCTTTTTTCCGCTGCGGGCTCTGCGGACACAGTACCCGATGCCCTCAATCGCGAGAGGAACCGCAAGCAGCACGCCCGGCGAGCGGGTGAATCCGGCACATGCCGCGGCTATGCCCGCCGCAAGGTATTTCTTTTTTTGCAGCGCATAGAAGCAAAGCACGGTGAAAAGCATGAACAGCGGCTCCGTCATTCCCGAATTCAGAAAAATCGAGCCGGGCAGCAGCAGCCAGATGAAGGGTGTAAGGCGAGCCTTTTTTTCACCGAGCAGAGGCCGAAGTGTGAGATACAGAACGCCTGCCGCCGAGCAGGAGGCGAGCGTGTTGATTATTTGCGCGGAAACAAAGCTGTTGTGAGTCAACAGGTTGAGCCCGCGCATAAGCAGCGGAAGCATCGGAAAAAACACGATAAGCAATCTGTCTTCGCCGGTTGAAGCATACCCGTTTTCGGCTATGCTGCAGTAATGCGGGGCGTCCGTGTTGACTTTTGTCCATGCAGTTTGCCAAAGGTTGAGCAAACTGCCCTGAAACTTAGGATTAAGACAGTAAAAAACGATCATTCCGAATATTGTCAGTGCTGCGCGGAGAATGAATGCGGCAAGAACGATTTTCAGGAAGGTTTTTCCGTTTGCCTTTTCGATGCCGGACGGCGCAAGCTGAGCGTCGTCCCCGCTGAAAACTTTGATAATCTGCGGGACAGCCGCAATGAGCACTGCGGTAAAAACGGCAAGCGACACTGCCGAAACCGCAAGACTGTCGATTTCGAAATTTGCACGGTTTTTGACACAGTACACAGCGAACAGCACGGAGAAAGCAATTACGATGAATATGCGCACCAAAAGCACGGCGCGTTTTTGAGGATTCATGCGCCCGATTTTATTGAAAAAGTTAAGCTTTTTCGGTTTTTCTTCTTCAAAAGTCGATTGAAACGGTTCGCCTGCCGGGTCTTGAAGCATATCGCCCCGGGGCAGCTCATTCGTTATATCGGCTGCCGCGTAATCAAACGCATTTTCGGCGGAATTTTGAGGATTATTTGTTTCGCCGCTTCGGTTTTCCATAAAAAAGGTTCTCCTCCCGCAAAGATTTTAATCAGGACTTTTTTAAGTATATCACACTATGCGCACTTATTCAATGCGAAAAACAAACAAAAATGCGAAAGGGAAACGGGGAAAGAGCAAAATAAGCATAAAAAACCGGACAGGCTTTCGCCTGCCCGGCCGGGGTTCATGCTGCCGTACGCTTGTGAACCGAATCGATGAACGAATTCCGTTCACGGCGATGACTGCCGATTGTTACATAATGTTGTCGTATTCGTTTACGATGATGTTGTGTGCGGGCATTGCGGAAGTATCGTCGGATACTTTAACGGTGCCGTCGAACATGCTCTTTACAAGGGCTTTATAGTCGTCCTTTGTGAAGTTGTCCGTCCACTGGGTGGATTCCATGGGGATCTGAACGTAGTTAAGTTCGGGATCGTCGCCGGATACGAGGCCGAGGGTTGCGATCTTGCCGCCGTAGTTAGCCCAATTGCCGTTTTCGATAACGTCTTTGAGGGTTGCCTTGACGGTTGCGCCGAGACCCTTCATTGCGGAGGTAACGGTCATGCCTTCGGTGCCGAGCTTGTTGATGGTTACTGCCTGGTCGGTGTCAACGCCGATAACCTTGCCGTTTGCCTTCTTTGCAGCTTCGGTTGCGGAGGTGTAGATGCCGCCGCCGCATGCGAACACAACCTGAACGCCCTTTTCCTGATACCAGGTGTCCATATAAGCGGTGATTTCGGGAGTGCCTGCGAACTTGTTGCCGTAAACATATTCAACGGTGATTTCATCGTTCATTTCTTTGCCTGCATCGTTGCAGCCCTGAACGAAACCGTAGCCGTAGCGGATAACAGCGGGAACTGCCATGCCGCCGAGGAAGCCGAGGTGGGTATAGCCGAGCTTAACCGCTGCATAACCTGCCATATAGCCGCAGAGTTCTTCTTTATAAACTGCGCAGTATACGTTCTCGCTGATGTGTTCCTTGTTGTTTTCGTCGATGAAACCGGCTCTTGCGCCGGTTTCGTCATGCTTATAGAAGCAGTCGAAAAGGTCGTATTCGGAAACATCGAGAGCGATGAACTTAACATCCTTGTACTCTTCCTTGTCCTGAACCTGATAAAGCGTTCCCGCAAAAGCAAAGCCGGGCATAACGATGATGTTGTAGCCTCCGTCGATGGCTTCTTCAACTTTTGCAACGCGCTCTTCGGTGGAGTCGCCTGCGGGTTTGAAGTACTGGAAGTCAATTTTGTTTGCATCACAGTATTCCTTGCAGGCTTCATAGGTGGTCTGGTTGAAAGACTGGTCGGTGATGTCGCCGTAGTCGGTGATCATTGCGACTTTGTAGTCGCCCTTCTGCGTTCCGCTCCGGTCACATGCGGCAAGCATGGGAACGAGCATCAGTGCTGCAAGAATGATTGCAAGCAGTTTCTTCATGGTATTTACCCTCCATGTGGAAAATTTGATTATATACGCGATGCGCGGCGGAAATTCCGCAGATAAACCGCGTATATATTCATTATAACAGACTTTCCTGCAAAAGGGAAGAGGAAAAATGAATCGGAAGTGTTTTTTTAGGAAAAACTTTGACGGCTTTTTCGGAAGCACCGTTTGGTGCTGTGCCGGATCGGTCGTGCTGAAAGCCTCGGAGGGAATTTTACCGACTTTCCATATCCATGGAACAAAATCCCGAATAATTGTTCCATATGTATGGACTTTTCTTTTTTTATGTGCTAAAATGCATATACACGCATGATCGAGACATCGTGCGCAGAAAAAAGAGAAAGAGGAACAAAAATGAAAAGTATCAAAAGACTCGCGGCTGCGGTTCTGGCTTTTGTGATGCTGTTCACCGCCGCAGTCGGAATGACGACCGCCGCAGCGGAAGGCGCAGCAATCCCGGGCGCGGCGGCGAAAACGGCTCCGACGCTTGACGAGGCCCTCAACATTGCGGGCGGCACACTGCATTTTGAACCCTATATGCCCGGTGAAGTTGTATGGCCCGAGTGGACGGTTCAAACCGGCAGCGAACAGGGACATGAGGCTTATGCAATGAGCAGCACGGAGGACAGCACATATCTTTGCCTGAAGAATGTTGAACTCGGCGGCAACGAAACGCTGCAGCTGGACTACAAATGGTTCTTTATGTACAACGGCACCAGCAATCTGCAGGTTGAATTCGGCCCCGCGGGCGATCCGTACAACATGTTTGCTCTCACCGTTGAAAGCCCTGTCAATCAATACGACGGAACATGGCATGCGGGCAATGTTGACCTTGCGGAAGCTCTTGAACTTATGGGCTGGGAACCCGGCAGCTATGATATCAACATCAACTTCTCAAAGAACGGCGACGACACGAGCTATGCCTGCATCGACAACATCCGCCTCGGCGAGCGTGTTTCGGTAACCGGCGTTTCAGTGGAGGACGCTGAACTTTACGTGGGAACAAGCCGCAAACTGACCTGCGTCGTTTCCCCCGTTGAAGCAACCAACAAGAAAGTCGTTTTTGAAAGCGATGACTGGAGCGTTGCGGAAATTAATTACGAAACCGGTGTTGTTACCGGTATCGCACCGGGCACAACGACCGTCACCGTCACAACGGAGGACGGCGGATTTACCGACAGCTGCACCGTGACCGTCAGCGAACTCGGCGAGATCACTTTTTACGGCAACAGCATCAGCAGCTCATCCGGCACATATGCGGGCAATTGGATAAGCTTTACCAATCGCAGCCTTGAAACGGAGGCTGCAAACCTCGGACCTGCACTTCCCACGGGTTATGCGGCGGAATATGTCGGCGGGGTTATTTACGGTTACGCGCTGACGGAAGGCGGGATGCAGCTTTATACCTGCACTCTTGACAATCTGTCTCCCGTTCCGCACGGCGTGCCCAACAATCGCAAGTATGTCATGGATATGGCGTATAACTATGCGGACGGCACGATGTATGCGCTGAACGTGCATTCCAACCTTGTGGGCGTTCAAACGGTGAAACGTTTCCTGTGCAAAGTCGATATCGTTTCCGGCAAGCTTTACGATGAAAAGCTGATTGACTGCGGCGACGGCGTTGAAGCGGTTGCCCTTGCAATTTCCGCCGACGGTGCGGCATATGTAATGGATAATTTCGGACAGCTCCGCACGCTGAATCTTGAAACGGGCACAACAAACGCTATCGGCTGGTCGGGACTGAATACGAGTTCACATGTTCAGTCAATGGCATTTGACCACGACACGAACACGCTGTACTGGGCAAATGTTATGGACGATGAAACCGCGTTCTACCTTATTGACACCGTGACAGGTGCAGGCACATGCCTCGGCATGATCGGCGGCAACCCCACCGAAATTTCCGGTCTGTTCACCGTCAGCGAGAGCGTTTCCGCAGAACCTCCCACACCCCGCGCGGTGACTGTTGCCTTTGTTGACGAAGTCACGGGCGAAACTCTCGGCACGGCAGAAAAACTGCAGTGCGAACAAATGACGGCCGAGGATTACCCCGAAGCTCCCGCGCATGAGGGCTTTGAATTCCGCCGTTGGAGCGTTGAAGCGGGTGATGAGGTCTATGAAGACACCGTTGTGAAAGCAAAATACACCCGCCTCCGCCATGAGGGCGATGCAGCTGTTATTCTGCGTGCAGCGGATGTGTGGGGCAACGGCGAGGGCTATCAGATGCTTCTTGACGCGGATCACAACACATATTATTACGATGGCTTTGCCGATCCCGATGATCTCGGCGAGACTCAGGTGATCCCCCCGTTCGGCGGCTTCACGGAATTCGGCGATGCCGATCCCGCAGACTACGAACTGTTCGAATACACCCTTCCGTTCGATGCGGACGGACGCTGCTCAACAGAAAACATCATTTGCGATGATATGATGAAAATCTATATCCCCGCAGGCGTTTACGATTGGTGCATCACGAACCCCACTCCCGGCGACCGCATTTGGATCGCAAGCAACGACGGCAGCTGCCGCGGCAGGGAGGACGATTTTGAGTTTGAAGCCGGCAAAACCTATGTATTCGATGTTAAATTCGAAAACAACGGCGACAGGGTCGATCTCACGGTTTACGATGATGAGCAGTACGTTGTAAGGTTTATTGACGGTGCAACCGGGGAAACCCTCGGCACGCAGCTCGTTGCCGGCGGTTCCGCCGCGGAACTTCCCGAACTTCCCGTTCACGAGGGCTGGCTCTCCTTCGGTTGGAATGCTGATGTTTCATGCGTTACCGAAGATATGACCGTTACGGCACTGTTCGCATTGCCGGGCGACCTTGATATGTCGGGCACCGTTGATATTTCGGATGCGATTCTCATCCTGCGTCATGCAATGGGCGCGGGCGAGCTTACCGAAATGCAGCTTGTTCTCGCCGACATTGACAACAGCGGCGATGTTTCCGCAACTGATGCACTGACGGTTCTGCGCAGAGCAATGGGCATTTGAATGGGCATTTGAATGAATTGAACCGGGGCATGTATCGCCCCCGAACAAAACAATAACAGGCATTGACACCGTCGGGCGGAACGTTCATTCTCCCGTCGGTGTTTTTATAAGGCTTTGTCCGCCGCGTCCGAAAACATGCCGAAAACGCAACGAATACATGCCGAACGCCGCTTTCTTCAAAATCCGGCCGAAAAAATCCCGTTCGACAGTTGAAAGAAACCGCGCAGGGTATTATAATATGGTATGAGTATGCGGAGCGGTACGGAGTTTTTGCGAACTTCGGAGGATTTGCCTCTGCACCGCATCCGACACGAAAGGAGAAAACGGAAAATGAGGAGAAGTATGCTGTTTTTGCCCGGCAACACGCCGAACATGATCATAAACGGCGATGCGCTCGGTGCCGACAGTATCATTCTGGATCTGGAAGATGCAGTCTCGCCGGATGAAAAGGATTCCGCAAGGCTGCTCGTTCGCAGCGCAATGAAAAATATGGGCTTTGCGGGCTGTGAAATCACCGTCCGCATAAATTCAATAGATACCGATTACTGGAAGGACGATCTTGAGGCCGTGATTCCTCTTAAGCCCGACCTTATTATGCCCCCCAAGGCAAGCTGCGCGGAGGATATGCGCATTATTGATGAATACATTGCGGGAATCGAACGCCGCTGCGGCATGGAAGTCGGAACGGTAAAACTTATTCCGCTTATCGAAACGGCTCTCGGTGTTGAAAACGCATTCAATATTGCTTCGGCCTGCCCGCGCGTTGCGGCATTATTCCTCGGCGGCGAGGATCTGACGGCGGATCTGCGCTGCAAGCGCACAAAGCAGGGCAACGAGATAAACTATGCCCGCACGCGGCTCGTTTGCGCCGCCCGTGCGGCCGGGGTCGATGTTTATGACACTCCGTTCACCGACGTTAACGACGACGAGGGCATAGTGCGCGATGCGGAATATGCAAAAAGCCTCGGTTTCAGCGGTAAATCCGCGATTGCACCGCGCCATGTGCGCGTAATAAACGAAGTGTTCAGCCCGTCCGCAAAGGATATTGAGTACGCAAGGCTTGTGTTCGAGGCGATCCGCATCGGCAAGGAACAGGGCAAGGGCGCGGTTTCGCTGCGCGGCAAAATGATAGACAAGCCAATTGTTGAGCGTGCAAGGCAAACGCTTGAAATCGCAAAACAACTCGGGCTGGACGGAGGTGCCGAATAATGAAAACAAAGCTTACCGAATCGGTCAAACAGGCAATTGTCAACAGCGGACTCCGCAGCGGAATGACAATTTCGTTCCATCACCACCTGCGCAACGGCGACTATGTTTTGAACATGGTGCTTGAAGCGATTGCGGAACTCGGAATCGGCGATCTGACGGTGAACGCAAGCTCACTCTTTGATGCGCACCGTCCGCTTAAGGAACATATCAAAAACGGCGTTGTAACAACGCTCCAAACGGACTACATGTCCCGGGAACTCGGAAGATTCATTTCTGCCGGCGGAATGAAAAACCCCGTTCAATTCCGCACGCACGGCGGCAGACCCTGCGATATTGAAAACGGAAAAACTCCGATAGATGTTGCTTTTATCGCCGCGCCTGCTTCGGATGCAATGGGCAATTGCACGGGCAAAATCGGCAAATCCGCCTGCGGCTCGTTGGGCTATGCAATTCCGGACGCAAAATGTGCAAAGCATGTTGTTGTTATCACCGACGAACTGCATCCCTATCCGCTCATCGAATGGTCGATTCCCGAAACGGATGTTGATCAGGTCGTTGCAGTGGAGTCCATCGGTGACCCGAACGGAATCGTTTCCGGAACAACAAAAATCACCCGCGATCCCGTCGGTTTGCTGATGGCAATGACGGCTGTGGACGTTATAAAAGCTTCCGGTCTGCTGAAGGAAGGCTTCTCGTTCCAGACGGGCGCGGGCGGAGCGTCCCTTGCGGCGGCAAAATATCTTAAGGATGTTATGCTTGCCGAAAAAATACGCGGCAGCTTCGGCCTCGGCGGCATCACGGGCTATATGGTGGATATGCTCAACGAAGGCTGCTTCGAATCCCTGCTGGATGTTCAGTGCTTCGATTTGAAGGCGGTTGAATCCATAAGGAGCAACCCGCGCCATCGTGAGATTTCCGCAACGCACTATGCTTCTCCCGGTGCAAGCAGCGCGGTGACGGACAGCCTGGATGTTGTTATTCTCGGCGCAACGCAGATAGACACGGATTTTAATATCAACGTGCATACGGATTCCGACGGCAGGATAATGGGCGGCTCGGGCGGACACAGCGATACAGCGGCGGGCGCAAAGCTTGCAATGATAATCGCGCCGCTTTCCCGTGCAAGGCTTCCCATCGTGACGGACAGGGTGAACTGCATATCCACTCCGGGCAGCACGATAGACGTGCTTGTCACTCAAAAGGGCGTTGCCGTGAACCCGAAAAACATGGAACTGCATGACAGACTGCGTGAGGCAGGCATAAAACTTGTTGACATAAACGAGCTCAAAGCCCTGGCGGAGCGTACGAGCGGAGTGCCGAAAAAGCCCGCTCTCGGCGACAGAATCGTTGCAAACGTCATCTATCGCGACGGAACGGTTATCGACACGATAAAGCAGGTCGCGGACTGAGCTTTACCGCCGGCTGCGGCTAATGAATAATTGCGGACGCGCAGGGCGGCCTGCCGCGTTCGCAGACCGGTAAATACTTTATTAATTGCAAAAGGAGATAAACCATGCGGGAAATTAACGCGCAGCTCATAACCGATAAGGTTGCGGAGCTTTGCATTGACGCCAATTGCAGCCTTCCCTGCGATATCAGAAAGCGCATCGAGGATGCAAGGGCAAACGAACCGTGGGCAACGGCTCAGGGCATACTCGATAAAATTATCGAAAACTATAATATTGCGGATGAAAACCGCGCACCCATCTGCCAGGATACGGGCGTTGCCTGCGTCTTTTTGAAGATCGGGCAGGATGTCCATATCAACGGCGACCTTACGGAGGCCGTCAACGAGGGTGTTCGCCGCGGCTATCGCGACGGATATCTGCGTAAATCTGTCGTAAAAGACCCGCTGCGCAGAGTCAACACGGGCGACAACACTCCCGCAATGCTCTATATCGAGCTTGTTCCGGGCGATAAAATCGAGCTTACCGTTGCACCGAAAGGCTTCGGCAGCGAGAACATGAGCCGTATTGCAATGCTCAAGCCCTCCGACGGCATTGAAGGCGTGAAGAATTTCATTCTTAAAACGGCGGAAGAGGCGGGCCCCAATCCGTGTCCTCCGATCGTTATCGGCGTCGGTATCGGCGGAACGTTCGACAAAGCAGCATTGCTTGCAAAAAAAGCACTGATGCGCAGCACCGACGAGCGCAATGCGGATGAGTTTTATGCGGAGCTGGAAAATGAAATGCTCCGAAAGGTCAATGCGCTCGGCATCGGGCCGCAGGGCTTCGGCGGAAAAACCACTGCGCTTGCGGTCAATATCGAGGCTATGCCCACGCATATTGCAGGCTTGCCCGTTGCGGTGAACATCAATTGCCATGTTACAAGGCATAAGAGTGCGATAATCTGAGTTCGGGAGGAACAAACGAATGGAAAGACATATCACCCTGCCGTTAACGCGTGAGGAAGCGCGTACCATTAAAAGCGGCGAACAGCTCCTGCTGTCCGGCGTTATATACACTGCGAGGGATGCGGCGCATAAACGGCTTTGCGAACTTGTTGAAAAGGGCGAACCGCTGCCCTTTGACGTTAAAAACGCAACGATTTATTACGTCGGCCCCACTCCCGCAAAGCCCGGGCAGGTCATAGGTTCGGCAGGCCCGACAACAAGCTACCGCATGGATGCGTATTCGCCGACGCTTATCCGCGAGGGCGAAACGGGCATGATCGGCAAAGGCAAGCGCAATGCGGAGGTCATCGATGCAATGAAAAAATACGGTGCGGTCTATTTTGCCGCAATCGGAGGCGCAGGTGCGCTGCTTTCGAGCTGCATCAAAAAGGCGGAGATAATTGCATACGAGGATCTCGGCGCGGAGGCTCTCAGAAGACTTGAGGTTGAAAACTTCCCCGTGGTTGCGGTTATAGACAGCGAGGGAAACAACCTTTACGAAAAAGGCCGCAGAGAGTATCTTGAGACCGTTGACGCAAACGGAAATGCATAATTCGTTATGCTGTGCCGTATCGGCACAAGAACGATAAAAAACTTTTTTAAAACAGCCGGAACATCATCCGTCCCGAAATTGCAGGGCAGCGGGTGGTGTTCCGGCTTTTCCGCGCAGTGTCATTCGCGCGGACGATCATTGTTTTGTTCAATCCCCGTTCGTCGCTTTGCTGCGACAAGGTCATCGATAATAACACGGATATGTGACAATTCCTCCGTGCTCAGCCCGTCAACGATTATGGATGTTCGATTGTCCAGCCCGAGCAGAAAATCCGTTGATACGGAGAAGAAATCCGCAATTTTCATAAGCATTTCGATCGAGGGCTGAATATTTCCGTTTTCCCAGTTTGAAATGCTCTGTTTGGATACATTAAGTTTTTCTCCGAGTTCAACCTGGCTGATGCCGCGAACGCTGCGCAGCAGCCTTATGTTATCACCCAACATGGCATGCAGTCTCCCTTCTTTGCTTTTTTGTTGTGCAATTGTATTTTTATACGGATTCATGCGCCGTATACGGCAGGGCTGCACACCGACTTCGGATTTTACCGTAAGAAGGTTCGCTGCCTCTTGAATACAACCGCAGCTGTCGGTACAATTTTAAGGTCAATCTTTCCGATGCATAAATACCATGGTATTACATTAGTGGACAACGGACAACTTCGCTCAAAGTGATGAAAAAAAGGTACAAATAAGGGCAATGTTTGCATAATTTCGCCGAACGGAGAACATTTTGCTCCGGCGGCGTTTCGTTGTCAAATTTGCTTTCAAAAACGAATAGATTTTATATTGAACCGCATTTGCTGCATTTGGGTTCACGCAGCCGGAGAATTGTGTTATAATATGCGGAATTGCTGCGGTTTTTAAAATACATATGCGCACCGCTTTGCAGCGGGAATGCACTGCATGCCGCCTGAAAGGAAATAAAACAATGAGCAATATGACAAAAGTCATCATCGGCATCGTTCTGCCGTTTCTCGGAACAGCGCTCGGTTCCGCAACAGTCTTCTTTCTGAAGAAAGAAATGAATTCAAAGCTTCAAAACCTTCTGCGCGGTTTTGCGGCGGGCGTTATGATCGCCGCTTCGGTATGGTCGCTGCTGATTCCGTCAATTGACATGGCGGAGGCTGCGGGCAAAACTGCGGCATGGCTGCCCGCCGTTGTCGGTTTTCTTATCGGCATCGGATTCATGCTGCTGTTGGACAGCCTGATTCCGCATCTGCATACGAATTCCGCCCGCCCGGAAGGCCGCCCCTCCGCAATGGGAAAGAACCTTATGCTGATGCTTGCCGTAACGCTGCATAATATCCCCGAAGGAATGGCCGTCGGCATAGTCCTTGCGGGTATGCTTAACGGAAACAATGCAATAAGTGCCTCCGGCGCAATAGCTCTCGCTGTCGGTATTGCGATTCAAAATTTCCCGGAAGGCGCAATAATTTCAGCTCCCCTCGCCGCAAGCGGAACCCCGAAAGGCAAAGCCTTTGCCTGTGGAACCCTCTCCGGTGTTGCCGAGCCTGTCGGCGCAATACTGACCATCCTCGTAACCTCCCTCGTAACACCCGTGCTGCCCTATATCCTCGCTTTCGCCGCCGGTGCAATGATCTATGTTGTTATCGAAGAACTTATCCCCGAGTCCCGGTCCGATGAGCACAGCAATGTCGGCACCGTCGGTGCCGCCCTCGGGTTCGCACTGATGATGCTGCTCGATGTCGCCTTGGGGTGAGGGGAGATTTGGGAAAGCTGTTTCAACAGCATGAAAATCAGCTTGACAGAAAAACTGAAGAAAAAAATATGCCGTAATAAACGAAACAGCCGTCGCATGACGGCTGTTTTGGCATCCCCGGCGCGATTCGAACGCGCGACCTTCCGCTTAGGAGGCGGACGCTCTATCCTGCTGAGCTACGGAGACATTTACCAACAATTATTCTATCTTATTTTTGAAAAAGAGTCAATCACTTTATGCGGGCGGGATGAAATATATCTTGGAGACGGCGCCGGGTACTGATGTTTTTCGGACGGCAGCCGAAGAAGACGGCAGCCCGGGGTGCAATTTTCTGCTTTTGAGGAGAAAAATCGGGTTCCTCTTGAAAATAGAAAAAGAAATGGTAGAATATTGGACAAAGGACACAAAAGTGTTTAAGGAGGTGCAAAACATGCCGGCGAGGACAAAAATCATTGCGGCGTACCCATCGCTTTCACCTGCGGAGCGGCAGGCGGCGGACTTTATCCTTTCCGATCCGGATGCGGTTCCGCATCTTTCGATAAAGCAGATTGCGGCGCGGGCGGGGGTCAGTATGCCGACCGTGACGCGGCTTGTACGGCGGGCGGGCTACAGCGGTTTTACGGAGCTGCGAATTGCGCTTGCCGGAAGTTTTACCAAGAATAAACCGGTTGCATCGGGCGATGATGACGGCGAGTTTTTCAGCAAATTGATGCTCGGCCAGATGCGTTCGGTCGAGGCAGCACTTAAGGCTGCGGATGAGGAAAGAATTTGCGCACTTGCCAAACGGCTTGTGACGAGCACGGGGTGTGTGCTGCTGTGCGGTGCGGGAGCAGCGGCGGGGATTGCCGAAAGTGCGGGCAGCGCACTTGTCGAACTCGGGATCCGTGCGGTTTGCCCGCAAAAACCCGAAACCCGGGCGGCGTATTCCGCGCTGCTCGGTGAAGGAGACACTCTGTTCTGCATCCGTTCCGAAGGAAGCAGGGAAAGCGCGCAGCAACTGACGGAATGCATTCGAACGGCAAAAAAGGGTGGTGCGTACACTGTTTTTGTTTGCAATGAGCCTTGCATTTCGGCGGAGAGTGAAGCGGATTGCAGCATTTGCACAACATGCGAAAGCGATATTCGCAGACTTTTGGGCTATGCAACATCGGCATCGCTTGTTGCGTTTACGGAAGCTTTACTCGCGCTCACGGCGCGATATGCGGGAAGAATTCCGGAGAACGCATACCGGGGAAGAATGCAGTGAACAGCTGAAAGGGAATATAAACAAAATGAGAATCATTGAGGATTTGCATACACATACATATTACAGCCACGGCAAAAACGGCCCGCGCGACAATGTGCTTCGGGCGTTGGAGCTCGGACTTGAGGCGGTTGCGGTCAGCGAACATGCGGGCGGCAACATGTATTACGGTGTCCGCGGGAAAAAACTGGAGCGGCTGAACGCGGAGCTTGCGGAACTGCGTCGGGAGTTTGACGGACGTATCCGCGTGCTGCGCGGCTTGGAATGCAACGTAATGAATTTCGGTGAAAGCGATATCCCGAAGAACCGCAGCGAATATGATGTCATTATTCTTGGGTACCACAAGGGAATTCCGCCGGTGAACAGATTTGCGCGGCATATCCTTTTCGAAAGTTTCGGCGGGAAATCGACTCCGCGGCGCAACACCGAATCGCTCATGGCGGCGGCGGAAAAGGGTCATGCAGATATTATTTCGCACCCGAACCTTTATTTGACTCTGGACATTCCGTATCTTGCGGACTGTGCAAGGCAGCTTGGCATTTTGTTGGAAATAAACTCCTCGCATGTAAGCCTGACCCCGGAGGAGATAAAAACGATACACGAACACGGCGCGGGGCTTATCATCGGCAGTGACGCTCATGTCAGCTCCCGTGTCGGTGATTTTGCAAACGGAATCGAATCCGCAAAACAGGCGGGAGTTTTGAATTCGGTTGTTAATATTGAATTATAATGCAGAATGCACGGTGCATCGACCGATGTCCGAAAGTACGGAGGCTCAGGTTCGGAAGAACCGCCTGCAAAGCTCCGAAAGCGCGGCCTCGAGCTGCGCACAGCTGCGCCAGCCGCTTCCGATAGGTGCGTTCGGACGGCTTTTTCCGTGAAAATCGCTTCCGCAGGTTGCAAACAGTCCGAATTCACGGGAAAGGGAAGAGAAAAGCCGCGTCTCACCTTCCGTTGCGGCACCGTAAAAAGCTTCAATACCCCATATTCCCTTGTCGGCAAGGTCGCGGACAAGCTCATGCGGATCGCATTTTTTCATCAGCATCGGGTGGGCAAGTATTGCAGCTCCGCCCGCGCCCGTAACGGCATCGATGACAGCCTGCGGAGAGGGGCGTTTTTGCTTTATATCCGCAAGAGCGTCGCTGTTCAGTATGCGGCGGAAGGCATCGGCTGTGTTTTCGGCGTGGCCTGCTGCGGTGAGCGCGGCAGCATAGTTTGCGCGGGTCGTGGATTCGCTGCGGATAAGATAATCCGAAACATCCATGCCCATTTTGCGCAGCTTGATTTCAAGCAGACGGTTGCGCTCCTCGCGAAGAGCGGTTTGTTCCGCAAGCAGTTTTTGAAAACACGGCGCGTCGATATCCTGTCCGATGCCGAGAATGTGAAGCGTGTCGGCATAGTCCGCTTCGGCCTCAACTCCGGGAAGCATCCGAAGCCCAAGCTGTGCGGCACGGGACAGCGCGGCGGGAACTCCGCGCACACAATCGTGGTCAGTCAATGCGAGCAGCTCAATTCCGGCGGCTTTTGCAAGCTCGGCAACATGTTCCGGGGATTCGCTTCCGTCGGAACAGCGGGAGTGTGTGTGCAAATCATACATTGTGTTTTCCTCCGTGTACACGGCGAAGCCCGTGCGGGTGATTCGGCCGTGCTTTAGTCTGTCGGAATGCCGACTGCGTTTGAAATAATTATACATGAGACCGCGGAGAAATGCAACGGCGGAACAAAAATAATATATCTGCCAGAGATGATTGTTGGAAAAGCGCGTATATTGTATAATTAAAGAATGCGGGAGTTTACGCATGAAGGGCGGGAAACTCAAAAAATATCGAGGCGAAAACCGATATGATAAACGTGAAAGAAAAGAAAACCGAACGAACCGAAAAAATCGGGAAAGGACAAACAGCACCGAAAACAAAGAAAACGGCGACGGTCGAGCGCATTGCGCAGGCGATAGGCTCAAAACGTTTTCTTGCAATTGTGCTGTGCTGCTGTGCCTGGGCGGTGTTCCATGCAGTGAACATGTATGCCGTTTATTCCGATTTGCTTAAGCGCGTTCGGGATGCGCTTCCGATTTATTCCGGAGAGGAAATGCAGCAATTTGCGGAGCTGACTTCCGACCTGATATATACTTTCAGAGTCACGGCGGGAATTTACTGCATACTTGAATGCATTTTGCCGATTGCGGCGGCGGCGGCATTTGCGGCGGTGCATTGCGATGCACGGCGGGGACAGCTTGAGGAGGGTTCGGGAATTCCGCTGCTTCGAATGACGCTTGCGATGCAGTTTGTCATCGGAATTGCCGCAGCCGTGACGATGTGCCTGCTTGTATTATGTGCGGAAGGATTGGAGCATGATATAATCGTTTTTCGCAAAACCGTACTTAACGTCATTGCAACGCCTCCGCCCGTGTTTACTCCGATGCGCATTGCGGCGATAATAATTACTTCGGGCGGGATAAATGCTGCGCTGTGCACACTTGAATGCTTTTTGTTCCGCATGTTCGGAAATGTTCGAAGTCAGCTTTCTGCGGAGCCGAACGGCGGCAGGGCGGAAATACGGCTGCAGGGGGCGGAATATCTGCTGTTCGGTCTCGGGCTTGCTTCGGCGGCGTGCGCGGTTGTTCTGCTTACGGCGGTTGTGGCAATGGGGCAGCGGCATCCGTCCGTTTACAAAAGCGGAATCATCAATGCGTTCAATCCGCCGGCATTTGCCGCCGCGGCGTGTGCGCTTTTCACCGGTATGAAGCTGTGCCGAAGCTGTGAACAACATGAAGCTGTGAACAATAAGGAAAAAACTGCTGCGGAAGATGCAGGCAATTAACAACGGCTGCGAATCCGTTTATACCGACAAAAAAGCAGAGCCGCTGCGGCGAACTCTGCTTTTTGTTGTTCTTGCGGGAAGAGTCTCGGAAAGTCGCTTTTGCGAAAACGGTTTGTTTAACAGCCTTTTTCACAAAACACGAAACGTTAACTCAACCGACGGCTGAAGGAACCGTTATTTTTCGTCCTTTGAATCGTCGCACTCGGAGAACACGGCCCTGAGCCTGTCAAGAATATCGATTATATATTCTTTGTTGAGCGTGTAATAGGTTTTTGCGGTGCGCAGATCGCATTCCACAAGGTTTGCCGCAACAAGGCGCGCCATATGATGGGAAATGGTGGTGGGGTGCAGCGCGGTCTTTTCGGAAAGCTCCTGTCCGTAGGCGGGGCTTTCGCGAAGCAGATTGATAATGTCCAAACGGCTCGGCTCGGAAAGGGCTTTGAACAGCATTGCGAGTTCCTCGGGGGAAGAGATAATGTCGCGAACGCTTGAAACAAGGTCATAACCGATGCCCATGAGAACCATGCCGCTGTCCTTTCCGGTATCGTCCTGATACTGCTTGACGAAAGCAGCAATATGGTCATACATGAAGATGGAGCAGTAGGAAGTCATTTCGATATCGTCGGGAAGTCCCATTCCGTAGCAGTCGTTAACCTTTTTGAGGACGCCGCTGCCTTCGGGATAGCGTTTGGAAAATGCGGAGCAGATTGATGCAACGTTTTCGCGTTCACGGCGCATTGCATTGAGGAAACCGTCAACAAGCAGGGATACGCGTTCGGAATAGCTCTTGTATTTGAACAGGAGCTTCATTACGCCGAGTCGGGCCTGCTCATCAAGGCCGGTGTTTTCAAGCCGCTCATAGAAGACATCGGAAGTGATCTCCTCGGTCACGGTTGCGGTGCCGGGGGATTCAAGAACGCTCAGAATGTCAACCATGATGTCTTCATCGGTTTTTGAATAAATATATTCAGTGAAATTCTCCGGATCAATACCGTCGCGAATTGCGGGGAAGACCATCATGTACATAATGCTGTTGCTGCATGCGAAGGGTGTGGGACTGCTGCAAACAGGAGTCAACAGCTGACTGAGCTCGCGTTTACCCACACGGACAAGGTAGTCAAGGCGATCCTGAAGGTCTGCAACCGGAGAGAGGAGCCTTAAGAATTCGTTTGTTTTTGAAGGAAATCTTGTGCACAATCTGTCGAGTTCGATGCGAACGAGACGACCTTCGGCTCTGCGGTGGAAGTATTGAAGAGCTTCAAAGAGGGGATTGATGTTTATCATACGGGAGACCAACCTTTCGTATTTTTGTTTTATACTCTTTTATTCTAATGCATTTAAAAAAATATGTCAAGTACAGAATTTCCTGTTGACAAGATATTGTTGGGCATTGTACAATGCATAGGATACCAATCCTATAACTGTGGTTGGAGAAGGAGGATAAACATGAAACTCAAACGTTTGGCGGCACTTGTGCTCGCGGTCATGATGACATTGGCCGCAGCTTCCGCGACGGGGCTTTCGAAGCTTGCGGCGGAAGGAACACAAAAGCCCGAAAAGTCCGTTGTTGATGCGGCGGGCGCAACATGGTACCACGCCGATGCAGGCGAGGAACTGCGTTTTGATGACGACTCAAGCTATTGCTTTGAAAGCGAAAGCTGGATTATGTGTCAGAAGAGCGGGAACACGATTGACGAAGCTGTTTTCGACGGCATCACGCCCGACAATGTTCAGACATTGACCGATGAAAACGGCGAGACCTACACCGTTTCAATGTATTCCCAGGCAACGGTTGTTGCAGCACTCAACCGCATGCTCGGCAAAGAAACGAAAAAACCCGAACGAACCCTTGTTGAAAGGTACAAAATTGATGATGAAGGCATGCTTGACGTCATTATCAAACTTTCCGGCGATGCCGTGCTCGAAAACGGCGGCGCGGTTCTCGGCGAAGGACTTACCAAACAGCAGTCCGCCGCACGCGAAAAGCTTGCAGCGGAACACGAAATCATTAAAAAGCGCATTGAGTGCGCCGCTTCGGCAATCTCTTTTGAATATGATTTCACCCTGCTCTGCAACGGCTTTGCGGCAAGCGTACCTTTCAACGAGGTTTCGCGCATTGCGGCGGTTGCGGGCGTTGAAAGCGTTGAATACATGCCCGTGTTCGAAATTCCCACGGAAAGCTATGAAATCGTTCGTCCCGGCGACACAAAGATGACGATTGCGAACGATGTTATTGAATCCCGCTACGCATGGGATCTCGGCATTGACGGCAGCGGCATGGTTATTGCAATTATCGATACAGGCATCGATACCGATAACGAATGCTTTGCTCCCGGGCTTGAAACAGTCAAACTGACACAGGAGGACATCAGCCGCATAATCGCCGAAAATCCGGATATGAACATGCTTGCGCTTCGTCCCGGAACGACTGCGGAACAGGTTTATATCAACGATAAGATCCCGTTCGCATTTGACTATGCGGATAAGGACTGCGATGTTAACCACGGCGGACAGGCTTCCGCACACGGCACGCATGTTGCCGGCATCACAGCGGGGCAGGCGGTCGAAAGCGCGGGTACAAGCTTCGGACTGACCTCACTCGGCGTTGCACCCAAGGCGCAGATCCTGCCGCTCAAGGTGTTCAGCAATCGCGATGCTTCCGCAACTCTCGGCAGCGTTGCAGCCGCAATGGAGGATGCGATCGTTCTCGGTGCGGATGCAATAAACCTCAGTCTCGGTGCTGTCGGCGGTCCCGTGTATTACGAGGACTATACAGAAGTTTTTGATGCGGCACTTGCCAACGGCATCAATGTTGTTGCTTCTGCGGGTAACTCCGCCTCTTCCACTTACCACAGCCTTTGGGAAGCGGATCTCGGCCTTACGGATAATCCCGATATCGGCATGGTCGGCATGCCCGGAAGCTTCAATTCCGTTTTGACGGTTGCAAGCCTTAACAACCCCGAATACTTCGTTGCGATTCAGACTAAGGATGCGCTGCTGTTCGATGATGCATATCCCGAATACGGCGGCTCATGGAAATCCCGCTACGACGACAAGGCGGGTTATGAGTACAAAGTTGCAACCCGCATCGGCGGACACAGCTACGAGTACAGCATTTTTCATACCACCATCGACAATGCGGATCTTTCCGATGTTTCCGGCAAGCTTCTGTTTGTTGATTATAACTCCGAACTGACGATCGATGAACATGCGGCGTTTGCACGCGAGGCGGGTGCGGCTGCACTGTTTATCTTTGACTCTTCAAGAGAAACCACCTTTGTTGACACAACGAGAGAGGATTGGACTTATCCCGTTGCGGCATACAAATACGATTCGCTGACCAAAGCTCTTGAACCGTCCCACCCGGCGACGATTCACATCAACCCCTATTGGGATATTGACGATCAGGGCGGTTACATGTCCTCATTCTCAAGCTGGGGCACAACCGGCGGACTGACAATCAAGCCCGAGATAACGGCCATCGGCGGCAATGTTTTCTCCGCATATAACGGCAGCGGCGCATACGCACTTTCAAGCGGCACGTCAATGTCCGCTCCGATGACGGCGGGCAGCGCACTGCTTGTTCGTCAGTACCTGATGAACAATTTCGATATTCCTGCGGCGGAACTTCCGGAAATTGTGAACAACCTGCTCATGAGTGCCGCAACTCCGGTGCTCAATCCCGACGGACTTACCTATTCCCCCCGTTATCAGGGCGCGGGATTTGAGAACATCCGTGCAGCAATGACCGCCGGTGCCTACATCACCACCGAATGCGGCAGGGCAAAGCTTGAACTCGGCGATGATCCGCAGAAAACAGGTGTTTACAACCTCAATTTCACCGTTGTGAACATGACCGATGCGGACAAGACCTATACTGTTGATGCTTCCGTTCAGACGGAAAGTGCGGAGACGGGCCGAATCAATGCGGACGGCACCCGCCGTTATCTCATGACCCAGACCCCGCACATGCTGAATTCCGAAATTGCGGGCAACGGCGCGATTACGGTTCCTGCGGGCGGTTCAACCGAAGTTTCCGTAACGATTACGCTCACCGAGGAAGACATCGCTTATATCGAAAAGTACTTCCCGAACGGCATATATGTTGAAGGTTTCGTGACTCTCACCGCAGGTGAGGAGAACGGCGTTGATCTTTCCGCTCCGTTCCTTGCATTTTACGGCGACTGGCTTGCACTGCCCGCAATTGAGCAGAGCAGCTACTATGATTTCACCGAAATTGAAACCGGTGAATGCGATGCAACCCATGTTGTCAACGGCGTATATACCTATGATGCAAATTACGATGAATATATCGGCCTCGGAACAAGCATGGCTTGGCCGAACAACAGCATTTACCCCACGGAGGAACTCGGCACGATGCGCTATGTTGCAAACCGCAACGCGATCTCTCCCAACGGGGACAGCATCCGCGATGCGATCGATGCGATCGTAATCGGATTGAACCGCAATGTTGAGAATTTTTATTACAGCGTTGTGAATGCAGAAACGGGCGTTGAATACTACCGCAAGGATCTCGGTTTTGTGCCGAAGACGTATTATAATGACAATGCGGGTCAGGCACTTTACGTCGGAGCCTATGATAACGAGGAGTTTGACTGGGATTATACCGACCTTGAAGGCAACCCCTTGCCCAACAACACAAAACTTACTGTTGCATTTTGTGCGGAACTGGCTTATAATGGCAGGGAGCGCACCGAAAAGTGGGAGATGCCGCTCACGATTGACACCGAAAGCCCAATCAAGAATGTTTCCATGGTCAGCTATGAATGGGAATATGAAGAATGGAGCGATGAGGAAGACGACTATGTCGGCACGGGTGAATACTACCACGTTCCCACTATCGTCATTGACTACAGCGAGAATCAGTACATGGACTGGAATTGCGGCAGGGCTGCATATGTCAGCGGCGCCAGCTCAAGCAAAGTTTTCCACAATTCCGTTGAACCCGGTACCGTGAACGGAACGACAAGGCTCGGTCTCGGTCCGGACGATCTGAGCGACATCAACAGTTTCCTCTTCCTTGAATGCATGATAAGCGATTATGCGGGCAACGGCTTGTTTATTCGCATCGAGCGCGATGATCGCCCCGGAATCTACAACTCCGGCGAGCTTTCCGACAGTGTTGTAAATCTCCGCCCCGGCGAGACTTACACCGTCAGCGCACATTCCGATATCTGGGATTTGTTCACGGATTTCGACTTTACATGGAGTGTTGAGGATGAATCAGTCGCATCGGTTACCCCGAACGATGGTGATGTTTTCTCCGCAACGATAACCGCAAACGAAATCGGCAGCACCACGCTGAAGCTTACAAACGGCTTCCTTAAGGAGATGACCTGCACGATTAACGTTGTTGCCGAAAACTACGATATCACCGCCTCCGCAGGACTCGGCGGAACAATATCGCCCGACGGAACAACCACTGTTGATTCTCTCGGTTCTGCATCGTACACGATTACTCCGAATGAGGGCTGGCATGTTGCGGATATCATTGTTGACGGCGAATCAGTCGGTGCCGCAAATGAATACACCTTCGACTGCGTTATTGCAAACCACACGATCGAAGCTGTGTTCGCAAGCGATAACTACTTTAATGTTTATTTCGTTGACTGGGACGGCACAACGATCAGTGTTCAGACAGTCGGCTACGGCATGGATGCGGAAGCACCTGCCGACCCCGTGCGTGAAGGCTATGATTTCATCGGCTGGAGCGGAAGCTTAACCGGAATCACGGCAAACACCGTCCTTGTTGCACAATATGAACCCGCAAGCGGAATCCTTGCGGGTGATGTTGACGGCGACGGCATTGTGACCGCCGCAGATGCTCTGCTCGTTATGCGTTATTGCAGCGACCTTGCGGAGCTGACCCCCGAACAGCTTGAGGCTGCCGACTTTAACGGCAACGGCGTTGTTGAGCTTATCGACGCGCTGCTTATCCTCCGCGCTGTTATCTGATTTGCTGCTGACGGCCGTTATCATGGTACGAACGGTAACAGCCTTTCAGCAACCCTGCATCGGTTCCCCGAACAAAAGACTGTCATCATCCTTTCTGTCCTTTGCATCCTGACTCCATTTTTGCAAAGTCGTTCGGAAAATCGGTGCAGGGCATAGAGCCTGCATTGCCGCAATCGTTGACCGGTTGCGGCAATGTTTTTTTACCCCATGCATCAATTTAACGGACGCACAGCCGCCGCAGGAAAACAGTGAATCAAATTTTTAATATAATGTGATTCTCCCTCTTGAATCCGTTTAAAAAATGTGTTAAACTGATATATGTACAAAATTTGAACATATTCGCCGGTGTGATGGAATTGGCAGACGTGACGGACTCAAAATCCGTTGGTAGCAATACCGTGTGGGTTCGAGTCCCACCACCGGCACCAAACACAGAGGCACCCGTTGGGTGCCTCTGTGTTTGGTTAAGTCAAACGGGACTCGAAGCCGGGGAAACAAAACGGTCCTGTGGAGCGTTTTGCCCGGCCGGGGAGCGAAAGCAGTCCGGGCGCGCAGCACGGAGTGCAAGCAAAGGACGATTTGAGCGGAGAGTCCCACCACCGGCACCACGTTTGCGGCGAGCTCCTCGTTTGAATACTTCCTCGCCGAACGTCCCTCGACCACCTTGTAGCCGGGGTATTTCACGCCCTGCAGCGCCTGAGAAAGAGCGTAGTCTTTCACGTCAGTTACCCACGAAGCGAGCTCGTCCGCTCGGTCGAGGATGGCGGCGATCTCCGTTTCGTCGAGAGTATCCGCCGGAGCGAAATCGTACCGCGCCATCTTGAGGTTCTCCTCGGTGCCGTTTCTGCAGACCGCCTTCGCTCTGCAGAAACGGCACCATTCCCCGCAGGCATACTCGCCGCCGCCCTCATACGCGAGCTTCGCCCTTTCCTTGAGTTCGCCGTCAGCCCATTCGAGCAGCGCGGCTTTATTCATTCCGCCGACGCTGATATTGCCGAGCCTCGGCTGGAAGATGGTCAGCCTGATCTCGTCGATATCGTAGATGCAGTCGAAGATCTCCAGAGCGCCGAGCGCATACAGCATCATCTGCGGATTGTTCTCCGCGGACACCTCCACGCCTTTGCCGTGCTTGTAATCGACGACGTTCATAGCCCCCGTCGGCGATCACGATGCAGTCGGCAGTGCCGAAGCCGTTCTCGACGTACCGGGAAAAATCCACTCTCTGCTCGACGAGCACGACGGGATCGGGGCAGGTCTCCTTCGTGGATGCGAGGAGTTCTAAGACGTAGGCGGCGTAGTTATCCGCGCATTCCTCCATCTCGGCGTTGTAGCTGTCGAGGTTTCCCGTGGGATCGGCGGCATCCATTCCAAGCAGCGTCCTCAGCTTGTACTCGCAGAGAGTGTGAGCGTCCGTTCCCTCCTGCGCGTACTCGGAGGGATCGATACCCGAGAGCTTGTCCGCTCCGTGCGCGAGTATCAGCGCCCTGACCTCCGCCGTGAATCCCGCCCGCGATTTCTCGGCAAGCATGGTGCGGACGTCGGCAAGCGATGCCGGCTTGTTCTCAGAAGCGGTTTCAGCCGAAGGGGACTCCAGATGGGGTTCATTGGCGGTTTCCTTATCGCCCCTTGCTATCTCAAGGAGCGCCTCGGAAGCCTTTACCAGCTTGAGGCTGCTCTCTCTGAGCTCCGCAAGCGCCGACGTAAACTGACTTCGGGTCGTCATTTGTTCCGCCTCCTTCCGCGATCTCGCTGATAGCAACCTCGTCCACGCTGTCTCCCGGCACGAGCACGGTAAGCTTTACGGGGCTTCCGAGCAGGAACCGGAGCAGCTTTTCCCTGACGGTCATGAGCTTTACGGAGAGCAGACCGCCGTTGACCTTTTTCTTTGAGACTGTGATCTTAAGATTGTGTCTCATTTCGATTCATCCTTTCCGAAAGGCTGTGGTTTCGCGTTCCCGCCTGCGCCTCTCTCACCATACGGACAAAAATCGGCCTCTTGTACAGGGTGTTCGGAAAAATATATTTTTGTTTTCCTTTTAGCCTGCGTGAGCGAAAGCTGTATGGCGTTGGCGGCGGTATCTTCTATCGCCGCGATCTCCCTTACCGTTCTGCCCTGAAGATATAGCATGAACCGCTTCTTCTGCGTGGGCGTGAGAGTATGGCAGGCTTGGCGCAGTGCGCGGATATACCGCTCGTCCTCGAACTCATCCTCAAAGGGAGAGTCGTATACGGCGTAATCCAAGCCCTCGTATTCAAGAGCGTCTATGGACCAGCAGCGCTTGCGCGCCATTCTCTCTGCGGTTTCCTCCTCGCGCCTCGACTCAAGGATCACGTTCCCGATCTCGTCCGATACCTCGACTTCCGCCGTGTCGCCGTTGACAAATTTGTAGTTGACGATCATGTTAAAAACCTCCGTTTCGTTTCCGGAACGGAGGCCGTATCAATGACATGGGGAACCGCGCCGAACGAAGATTGCTCCGTTCCGGTCGCGGCCTTCCGCTCAATAGTCGGCCGTTAGTTATTCTGCTGTATGCGGCGATCCGTTGAGCCGCCGGAGATCAGCCGGCGCGTTTCGCTGCGGTAAAAGGATATGATATTTCAAAGCGGTATTCAGGCGCCCCGCGGGGGCGCCTGAATGATCGGTCAAATAATCAATATCTTGTATGTATGAATTAATTTAACACAATATGTTGATTGTGCGGCTTTGAAACCGCCTATTAACATGGCGTCCTGCGGGGGCGCCGGAAAGTTTGAAATATATTTATTGTAAAAAAGAGCGCCCGCTCGTTACGGACGCTCAAATTATTGACCTTGAGTTATTCTGTTTCCTCCTCTCCCTGCGTAAGGGGCGGGAGATCGCTCTGCTTCATTACTTCGTTGGCTCTCACCACGGTCAGATCCTTCGTATCAAAGAGCATTGCGAGAAGGATCGTCTGCTCCATGCTGTTTCGATACGGCACGCTGGCGATTCGAACGAGTTCCTCGCCTATATCCGCCCTCAAGTCCATCGCTATGCATAGAGCGACGATGTGCCGGAGAGTGGGATTTCCCGCACACCATTTTCTTGCCGTGGAACGGCTTACGCCCATCCTTGCTGCGAGTTCTTCCTGACTTATCCCCCTTTAAGTCGATTATCATCTGAACCGCTTCCTTAAAGGTGCGCGGCAGGCTGTTCTTCAGCTTCTGCCATTCAGCCGCGTCGTCGGCAAACAGCTTGTTCTCCATTACGCCTTCCTTCGATCTGGGTTCAGCGCCGAACGCATGTCTCGACTGATAGCGGTCGAGCGTCTCCTTCTTTTTATTTCTCACCGCCCTTCCAGTCTCGTACTTGGGGTCGGCATACCTTCCCGCGATAGTGAAGGATATGCAGCACTCGTCGATATGGGTCCTCGCGTATGCCGTAAGCCTGCGGTTCCCTCCGTATACGGTTTCGACGTATTTATCGTCGTCAAGGCAGTAATGCCCCTCGATGTACGAATAGCATCCCGATTTTAAGGCTCGGTAGAAATCCGGCGACCTTCTTAACAGCTCCGCAGCTTCCGAACGTGAAATAGAATAGACCGTTCCCGGTTCCCATCTGTCAGAGCAGCCGTGATCCGGACTGCGCTGACCGTCTATGTAACCGTAGATGCCTTCCGCCTCCGGATAGCCCAGCTCTATCATGCGGTATTTCGCCATGGAGCGGGATACTTTGAACGTTTAGGCGAGCCGCTCCATTACCCACGACATATTTTCGGGAGTCAGATTAAAACCGCGCTCTTCGATAAGCTCCCTCGTTCGTCCTTCCTCCATGAGTATGTACGCCGTCAGCTTTTCCGCCTGCAGCTCCATCCAGTCGACGGGACTGTTGACGGAGGAATACCGTTTTACGCTGACGCTCCTTCCGGCGGCCATATAGCTTGGATTGCCGCTCAACGCCTGCAGAATGAAAAAATGCCTGTCGAGATAGTAGTGAGCGCACTCGTGGACTATGGTGCTGTTCTCGATCTCCGGAGTCGGGCAGAGAATTTGGTTCACGACTATGGTTCCGGCTCTGACGATAACGTCCTTAGGAGTCCCACTCTCGTCCAGCGTTTTTATAGTTTTATCGGCGAAGCAGATAACGCCGCGAAGACTGCTGTCCGCTTCAAATCTTTCCCGCCTGACGTTAAGTCGCACCTTTCTTGCGAGAGCCCTGCCGTCGACGGCGGTCGGCCTTTTTAACGCGTCGGAATAATAGAAGCTTAGAATGCTTTCGGCCGTCGTCGAATAGTCGTCCATCTTCATGACAGGCAGCAGATACTGATTCGCAACGGCTTCGTTCTGGCGGTTTATAAAATCGGGATGCCCATTTTCTTCAAGAACGATAATGGGCGAGCTGCAAAAACGCCCGATCATATCGAGTACATAACGCATCCTTATACTGCAGGGATAATCCTTTTCTTCGCCGACGACTTCTCCGGTATCGGCGGGAACTCCGCGCGGACGACGGCGCGGAAAACGAGATCCACGCAGGTCTGATAGAAGCTCTGTGAAAGAGAGCTCTCGACCTTCGGTTCGCCCATACGGACGACCGTATATTTCCTAGCTCCGCGTCCGTCGATTATTCTCTCGCCGTCGTGCAGATAGCAGTCGAGCCAGAACTGAGCGGCGGCTTTGAAATCCTCGCGGAATACTTCACGGAGGATCTCAACTACGGTAAATGGGCCGGTTCTGTTTTTGAGAGAATGATCCTCTTCCGCAGAATAAAACGGGAGAGTTGTGTACCGCATGCCGTTCCCGCACGGCGTTTGAACTGTTCTTAAGCGTCTCATTGTACGATCCTCCTTGTTCCAGCGTTGGGGTGCTGCGGGTGATGGTCTAATTATACTCGTCGGGAAATCAATGTCAATAGAAAATGTTAAAATATCTTTTGCTTTTGCCTCTTGCATTGTTAAAGGTACTTGTGCTATAATACTGTACGGACGGTATCGCCCTATACGGCGATCCGCACCGCATTGAGAATGCGCGAAGCGTACTCACATCAAAAAGGAGGCGAGATCATGCCGTCAAAGAACAGCGGTCAAACCATACTGCCGATTCCGGGAAAAGGAGTCAGTTTCGGCAAGCTGATAAAGGAGAGCCGCTCTAAAGCGGGTATTACCCAGAGCGAATTCGCCGAGATGATGAAGGTGACGAGAAACACGATCATCAACTGGGAGGCGGATAAGTCGAAACCGGATCACGAGGCCATTCCGGAGATCTGCGCCTTGCTCGGTGTCAGAGTGAGCGAGCTCTACGGCATGGAGTCGGAAACAGATCTTACCGAGGTTGAGGAACGGATAGTGAGCAATTTCCGTTTGCTGTCTCCGGCGAGCAGGAAGGTCGTCGATAAAATGATCTATACCATGCTCAACGAGGAGCTCATGGAGAAGGATAAAGCGATGAAAGAAACCTTCGGACTGTTCCTCGTCCGTCCGGGCAGGGTCGCGGCCGGCGCTGGCGACTGCGTTCCCGATTCGCCGCCGACCTATACCTTCCTCCGCAAAAACACGATCAACGAAAGAGCGGACGGCATAGTCAAGGTTCGCGGCGACAGCATGGAGCCGGTCTATCACAGCGGCGACTACGTGTATTACGAAAACGCAGTTGCTGCTTTCCCCGGCGAGGACGTTATCGTCGATACGGACGACGGAGCGGTCATAAAGAGACTCGGAGCGGACAGAACTCTGTACTCCGTAAATCCAGATATCCCGTATCCGAAGAAGAACGATCAGAACTCTCTCGTTATTCGCGGCAGAGTGCTCGGAACGGTACACTCATCCGACCGTCCGGCAAAGCGGGAAGCCGACGGGCTTGAAGACCTCTTTGTCGATGAGATTAGAGAGTTCAACAGAAAATACGGTTTGAATAACGGGGATTAACGCAGTCTCCCACGAAAGGAGTTGATCTGTATGGCATACTCGAAGCCGCTGCATCCGGAGCGGAAATATGTCAAGGTCAACTCCGATTTCGATTCCACGGGCTATATGCAGCCGCGCTCTATAATCTGGGATGACGGAAGGGTCTTCACCATAGATAAGGTCACGGATTTCCGTCCGGCTTCACCTATAGAAAAAAGCCTGCCCGGAGACTGCTTTACCGTTATTATACGCGGCGAGGTCAAATATCTGTTATTTGAGAGGACCCAGGATCGATTCGCCAGCCACTTCGGACGATGGTTCGTTCAGATCTTGGCAAACGACGACCGAGCGGAACCATGAGGCGAGAGAACGGCGCCGGAAAGGAGGAAACGGCATGGATAAAGTCTATATAGCTATCGACTTGAAAAGCTTTTACGCCAGCGCTGAATGCGCCGATCGAAAGTACGACCCGCTTTCCACAAATCTCGTCGTAGCCGACCTTTCCCGTACCGAAAACGCCGTTTTGCCATCCTTGAAGAAGTACGGTATTTCGGGTAGAGCGAGGCTTTTCGAGGTCGTTCAGAGGGTCAAAGAGATAAATCGGGAGCGTTTCCGCAAAGCGGTCGGTCTCGGCGTTCTCCCCAAGGACGAGAAAGGCCGCCGTCATTTCACGTCTGCTTCTTTCGACGCAAACGCTCTCGAAAACGATCCCGCGCTTGAACTGTCGTACATTGTCGCCCCTCCGAGGATGCTTCTATACGAGAATATAAGCACTAAGGTGTTTTCGGTTTATTCGCGGTACGTAAGCCCTGAGGATATCCACGTCTACAGCATCGACGAGGTTTTCATGGACGTTACGGCATACCTCAGAACATACGCCGTCACCCCGCGGGAGCTCGCCATGCAAATGATACGCGAGGTGCTGTACGAGACGGGGATAACGGCTACGGCGGGTATCGGTACGAATATGTATCTCGCCAAGGTCGCTATGGACATAGTGGCGAAGCACGTCCCCGCAGACGAGCAGGGAGTCAGGATTGCCGAGCTCGACGATGGAACCCACCCCGTTATCACTTTCACCGTATTCGAGCCGGACGAGAAGAAACAAGGCGGCAGATACGTCGAGATAACCGACTCCGTCAAACGGATTGATACGGCGAACCGAAAGGTCGTCCTCATGAGCGCACGGGAGAGCGGGATCAATAATTCCATTGATTTCGACAGCATCGTTGCGGTTCACGGGGAGCTTGTGGACTATATTGATGAATCATTTGAGTAAAAAATTTAAAGTTCCTATTATATCCGCTGCGATTTTGCAGCGAATTTCCAAATTTCATTGCAATTTCGCAGCAAACATGGTATAATCGGGACGAGGTGATAACTATGCGCAGTATCGGCGAATACCTAAAGGATAAAAGAACTCAGCTGAATCTGAGTCTAAAAGAAGTTAAAGATAAATGCGGCATTACCGATTCCAAGCTCAGCAGAATTGAACGCGGGGAGCAACTTCCAGAACCTTCAGAACTGAGGAAGCTGTCCGTTCTGTATGGACTTGACATATTTTCGACCTTCATAATGGCAGGATACCTTTGCGAAGATGATATTGCACACTACCAGTATGTTTTCGATAACGCCGATCTCTTGAATGAGGAAGAAAAGAAAAACATTCAAACCCAGATTAATCTGTTGACAAAGGGCAGGAAACGTCTGCCGCCTACGGCTTTCAGACTTGGTGAGCTGTTCTGCGGGCCGGGAGGCTTGGCGTGGGGAGCGGTTAACGCAGATATAGGCAACCCGGATTACCGCATTGTTCACGCATGGGCAAATGACTACGACGATAATACATGCAAAACGTATAGGAGAAACATCTGCCCCGATGCTCCCGAAACAGTTTACTGTGCCGACATTCGCAAGTTTGACATCTCAAAGCTGACGCCTATTGATGCTTTGGCATTTGGCTTCCCCTGCAACGATTTCAGCGTTGTAGGCGAGCAGAAAGGAATAGACGGCGTATACGGTCCGCTTTACTCATACGGTGTCAAAGCCCTAAAGCTGTTCAGGCCTAAGTGGTTTTTAGCTGAGAACGTCGGAGGCCTCAGGAATGCAAACGAAGGAAAGGCTTTCACAATAATACTGGATGAAATGCGGTCTGCAGGATACAAGCTGTACCCCAACCTGTATAAATTTGAGGACTATGGCATTCCGCAGGCTCGTCACAGAATCATTATTGTCGGCATTCGGGATGACTTGGACGTTGTATTTAAGATTCCGTCAAGTGCTCCATACTCTGGACTTGACAACACCTGCAGGACAGCAATAGAGGTCCCGCCTATTCCCGAGGATGCACACAATAATGAGCTTACTATACAGTCATCAACAGTAGTTGAGAGGCTTGGTTACATAAAGCCCGGTCAGAATGCCTTTACGGCAGATCTGCCCGATGAGCTCATGCTCCACGTTAAAGGCGCAAAGATCAGTCAGATTTATAAGCGTCTTGACCCGGACAAACCCGCATATACGGTCACTGGAAGCGGCGGAGGCGGAACTCATATTTATCATTGGAGCGAGCCGAGAGCTTTGACAAACAGGGAAAGAGCAAGGCTGCAGACATTCCCCGACACATATGTCTTTGAGGGAAACAAGGAAAGCGTGCGAAAACAAATCGGCATGGCTGTTCCATGCCGAGGCGCAAAGATTATTTTTGAAGCGATTCTCAGATCATTTGCCGGGATTCCATATGAATCAATGGATGCAAATATTGAAGAGTGATCAAAAGACGATTTATCAGCCGCTGAGTTTATCGGCGGCTTTTATCTATACGGCGAGAAGTCCATGAAGAAGGTTTCGTCGTCCAGCTTAACAAACTTCACGCCTGTTCTTCCATAACGGTCCAGATCGGCTCTGGTGACAAACGCACCGTTTGCAAGACCGAGTCTGTTGCGGAAGTATTCACCAAGGTCGCTGTTTCTCACGGGGGTTGCGATAGCCTTGTCATTCTGCTGTTCGACTCTGAGTGTCAACTGACGCTGATTGTCCGTAATCGCAGTAAAGTGACGTTCCTCAAGCGGGAAAAAGCCGCTCCTGGCTATCTTGCTTGGAAGCGGAATATACGCCTGATTTGGGTCTCTGCCCCTGCGCTGTCCCCAATTCAGCCCAGAACGCCGTCCGGGTTCTCCTGTTCTGGTAACAAGGCTCAGCGTTACCGAATCGAGACCATCAGCCTCGCTGACAAGATTGCTTTCAATATCAAGCACAGGGTGAGTCGGTCTGAGGATGATGTATTCTTCAATCTCGGCATGGCTACAGTAAGCGGACCTCGATTCAGCCTCGTCGAAATACTGCTTAGCCTCAACCGGATTGCATTCATACATTATCTCTCTCCGATGACTGCCGACAAACGAGCTTTGCACAAAGTTTGCAGAACCTTCAAAAGCAAGCGCCGGATCTCCGTCTTTGCACCAAATAAACAAATTTCCATGCTCAGCTGGCGGTGTTGTAACATAACTGCAGCTGACTGTAATTACCTCTGCAGGGAACTCCCCGCTTACGATCTGCTTGAAGCCTTCATGAACGCTGACACTCAAGTTGTCAAATGGCACCATTCCCACAACAAGCTTAATGCTGATAGGAGATGTTGTCCTTTGTTCAATGTTTTTCATGTACCAAGAGAGCATGTTCGGCGTCGCATATGCAGAAAGGATGTAAAGTTCGTTCATGCCGTCCCGAAGCGGATCAAACAGAAGTATGTAAGCAATACTGACGTTAATCATTCGTTTCCTCCAATTCCACCATGCTTTTTTCACAGCTTTTCCGCTTATTTACTGCGGATAAAACAGCCTTCACACAGTCGTCCAGATGCCTTTTAATCTGCCACTCCCAGAACCGAAGCACCAACCATCCCTCTGATTCAAGTTCCGCATTGACTTGACAATCCCTTTCCATGTTGCGCTCAATCTTTGGAATCCAGTATTCGCGGTTTGATTTGATGCGCTGATGCCGGTTTTCCCAATCGTATCCATGCCAGTAATCTGAGTCGCAGAATATTGCAATCCTGTATTTTGTTATTGCAATATCCGGTTTTCCGATCGCTTTTTTATAGTTCTTCCTGTACCGTATGCCCTTTTCCCAAAGAGCCTTCCTCAGCATGATTTCGATGGTGGTGTCTTTGCTCCTGATAGCCTGCATATTCTTCCTGCGCTGTTCGGGTGTTAAGTCATCAGCCATTCATCACACCTCAGATTCGTCGGCATCCTTGACGTCATAGTAAACGGTATTATTGGGGAGCTTGATGTTGGGAATCCACAATTCACGTCCATTCCATCCCTTCCGGCCTGTGACCTTATACATCGTAAGCACGACTTGATCAGTAAAACTCGCGCCAAGACTCCAGTCATTAGGGGACAGCAATGCGCCGGTTCCCTTGGCAACGTTCCTGTTTCTCCTGACAATAAGCATGCCTTGCGCTGAAGGGGTCTCTGACAGAATGGTGTCAAGTATGGAAACGAAGCTCCCTATATCGAAGTCTTCGCCAGAGGAAATATGGGTGAAAATCTCCTTCATGAGCCGCAGATTGACCTGATATGCGGGTTCGCTTTCGCTGAAAGGAGCAAGGAGCCTGTCCAATTCCTCGATGGTATCATTATCTGGATCAAGCGGATAATAGTTTGTTCCGCCGGAGATTGTGAACACTTTCTTTTTGTCAAGCACCGCAGCCCTCGTTGGATTCAAGTCTTCAGGATAATAAATTTTTATATGGTCGATGCCGCTCTCTATCTGAGAGATAATCGCATTGTTCGTCGCGTTTATATCAGAGAACAGCTTATAAAGCGGTTCGTCGATAAACACGCGCATCATGCCGGGGTCTCTGTCGTACCCAAACATCCGGCTGTGCTGCCACATAGTATCAGCCCGAGGCTTCTTGCTTGTTCTCGTATAGTAAATCGTGTGCAGCGAGGGGAAAGTAACGCCTCTGCCAAGAGTGTTGCCGCCGATCACAATATTCGAGCCGGAAGAGTACTCTTCACTTGCAATATTGTTTTTTCCATTCATAACAAGAACCTTGACGGCGTCTGTCATTATAAGATCGCTGGCAGAAGAATACACCTCGTCAAATGATGCTTTTTGATTCTTCTTAGGATCAAGAATGGCGTACTCCTTTTCCAGCTCTGTTTTAAACTCGTCATCGAGATGCTCTCTGCACCATGAAACAGCGTCTTTCACAGCTTTTTCATAACGGCTGTGTACTGCTTGACGGACGCTTGGGTGCAGGAGACAGTTGCAGACGCGGCCGCCTGAAGTAAGGACTTGACCGGAAACAGCAAGATGATGAACCACGACCGCACGCTCCGGATGAGAGATGCTTTCCAGATAGGTTATGCAGTCTGCTTTCTGGTTCTGCGGGAAGAAAAAGTCGCCGCCGAGGTATCCGTTCCCGGGCTCAAAATAGTATGTAAAGTATGGGTGCCAACCGGAAGCCATTGTTTGAAGCAGGATTGCCTGAGGCGTTCCGGTGACTTGGAGATATATGCTACTGGATGAGCCGTTCTTGATCGTGTCAAGATGCTTATTGATTGAAGACTGCCGCCCCCTGTTCACCAGAGTGTTAAGCGACGCAGCGTCTGCTTCATCATCGACCACGAAGAGGGGGTTACCCCTCATGAAACCTGTAGAAGCAAAAACATTGGCCCAAAGCCTGAGCACCCGCACGTTTTTCTTCAAAACAACAATCGTGGGTTTCATGAGACTGTTTTCAATAAACAGCCCCGAATCATTCTCACCGCAGATGCAGAAGCCGGAAAGATCCGCTTTTACACGATCGAGCGTCTGCTGCTGAAGAACTATATTGTCTGTTGTAAGAAGAACAAATGCCGGGAAGCCAAGATCAGCCGCCTTGCAGATAATCCCGAACATCTGACCGGTTTTACCTGACTGAACATTTCCGAACAGCAGACCGATTTCATGGTTGCAGAACGAAAAGTTCTTTATGTGCTGATTTCCCACGTCTTCGGCTGTTTTCGCTATTGATTCAGCAAGGGCGACATTGCCACGGTCGGAAATAGTCTTCAGATATGTCTTAAGATACTGCATTATTCATCGTCCTCCTGTTCGTGAGCCGCCTCGAAAGATAAGAACCATACATCAAGAAGATTCCCATCCTCGTCTTCCTTCCTCTGGTCAGTTTTTGTCAGTATAAGTGTGTCGCATCCATATGCTTCGAGCATCTCCTTTGTGATCATTCCTAAACGGCCCTGATCACGCTGAGTGTCATTTACATGCGTAACAAGGCCTGCCGCCGCAAGACGTCCTTTGATCCATCGACCGAGAATGAGTTCATCGCCAACCGCGCTGAACTGCTTGTTTCCGTCGCTGGTGGTATGAGCTTTGAATATATATCCGTCATCAGTAACGACGAAGAATGCAGCGTTCTTTTCCGGGTATCCGGGAAGTAGCGTGATGCTTTTGCTTACAGTAAACTGCGTTTCATACCAATCACGAGACTTTCTTGCATTTCGCGGCGCCGCATAGCTGACGTTGAGGTTCGATTTTGTAAAATGCTTTCCGTCATCCATAAAGCGTTCTGCAAACGAAGGTACTTTGATAGGAAGCACAAACGACACCTCCGTTTTGTGCCTGTCGTACAGCTCAACTTCTGCTTTGGGAATCCGGTCAACCGTATCAACGCCCGTCAGTGATGTGTTGATCTCGCGGATGATAGGCATATCCGTTATTTCAGCAATATTGGCAGAACACCTTGGTTCCTGCATCTTCCTTATCAGCTGAATGATCTGCAGGCACTCGTCCGGATCTTCGGTCAATCCAGAAACCTCATACTGCCGCAGATTGCCGGCTTCCTGCTTGATCACACTGAGATTCGCAGAACCGAGAACAGCAGACTTAGGCTGATTGTCTTTCCAGAACGCATAGAGCTTTCCATGGTACTTAAAAGCCCTCGTTACTCTAATTTCACCGACGCCCGAGCTTCTCCATTTTTCATTGATGGCAAGCGCAGTTCGGTACGTTCTTTCAGGCATGCCTTCAACATAATACATTCCCATTACAAGGCTTATATGCTGTATGCGGTATCCATCGACCATTGCATCGAGCTCTTCAAGCGAGGCTTTCGATACATAGCCGACTGCTATCTCTATGCTGCCGCTTCCGGCAAACTGCTCTACAAGTGTCTCGAAGATGGTCGACTGCCCTTCTTCGATTCCGGCGGGGAGAATGTTTGAATACAATAGTTTCATGATGCTGCCTTTCTTACTCCATGACGGTCTTGTTCTTTCACGCTTTTTGCATATTACGCTCATAATAAGTATATCAGAAAAAGGCAGTGAACACAATAATAAAGCAACTGTTAGAATCAAATCTGCTCTATTGGTTATATATAAACCGTTGACTTATAGTCTGCTATATGCTATAATCTCCGCAATGGAGGTGTTGTTATGATCAAATCGCTAATCGGACAGCGCATACGAATGATGAGGAACAGAGCGGGTTACTCGCAGGAGTCTTTCTCCCGCGTATGCGGGCTTGACAGAACCTATATCGCAGGGGTTGAACTTGGGAGGAGAAATATCTCAATTGAAAACCTAAACAAGATAGCTGAAGCACTGAATCTCACTCTTGCAGAGCTGTGCGACATCTCCGTTCCGGCTGATCGCACCATTCTGCTCACAGTAAACGGAGAATCGTTTATTCTTGAAAGCAAAACGGAACTTTCGGCAGATGTTAAGGATTATATCGAGGTGCTTTGCCGTACCGCATATGATGAGGATTCCGATTTTATTCTTGAGCTGAATAAAGAACAGCCCGAAATAACACTCCATGACATGACTGCTTTTGAAATTGCAGAATTGGCAGGACGGATTATTAAGGAGAAAACGGGAATTGATACAGTATTCAAGGGAATAGATCTCGAAGTTCAAATCACTGAATGATTATCATTTTTTAGGAGTAAGCAATGCGGGTATGCAGTCTGTTCAGCGGAATAGGAGGAATTGATTTCGGTTTCATTCAGGCCGGGTTTGATATCGTTTGGGCTAACGAGTGTGATCCTGATGCCGTAAAAACTTATGTCTGCAACTTCGGCAGCGATCATATTGTTGAGGGCGATATAAGGTGTATAGATACAAAACGAATTCCAGATTGCGATGTTCTTGCTGCGGGTTTCCCGTGCCAGCCCTTTTCTGCGGCAGGCAGGCAGAAAGGCTTTTCTGATCCGCGCGGAGACTTATTCTACGAGATCGCCCGCATTGCAAAAGATAAGCTGCCGTCTGTCATCTTTTTGGAAAACGTGCCCAATCTGCTTGAACACGATGACGGCAAATCATTTCTGGCAGTTTATAACGCTCTTGTTCCGTTAGGCTATACCTTTAAATACAGGGTAATGGATGCATACGAGTACGGAAATGTCCCACAGCACAGATCGAGGCTTTTTATTGTTGCATTCCTCGATTACGCACAGTGCTCAAGGTTCAAGTTCCCTGACCGGATCAAGAATACTTCTCAGCTCAATGATATCCTTGTTCGTGAGACGCCTCATGATCCTGTGTATTATTATACCGCCGAAAACAGGCTGTATGGGGAGCTTTTGGAAACCGTGACCGACAAGAATGCAGTGTATAAGATCAGGGATTACGGAGTTACGAAGAAACCATATTATACTTGCCCGACACTAACCGCAAATATGGGTACATACCCCGACAGAGTTCCTATTCTCATTGATGATTACGGCATACGTAAAATCACTCCGTTTGAGTGCCTTGCTCTGCAGGGCTTTCCTACAGACTTCCGAATGCCTGCAATATCACTAAACAGCGCATACAAACAGTGTGGGAACAGCGTTGCAGTTCCTGCCATCCGACGGATTGCCGAAGCAATCGCAAGCACATGGAATGGCTGAACTCGACCAGAAAGTTCGACCAGACGCTGTACTTTACCGTAAGAGGGCACTAACAAACGAAAAAATAAAGCAAAGGGCGGTTATTGAAGTGCCCCCTGTCAAATAGGCAGTGAAAAAACAAAAAGATTTTATCTGAAATTCCATCGGTGTCATGCATCTGAGTCTCTGCTGGTAACGCTTGTTGTTGTAAAAATAGAGATAACGCTCGATTGCCGAAATCAGATCGTCACGCGAAGTAAACTTTCTGAGATAGTACATTTCAGATTTGAGAATACCCCAAAATCCCTCCATTGGACCGTTGTCAATGCATCTGCCAACGCGTGACATGCTCTGTCGCATATTGGCGGCAATAAGTTTGTCGTGAAAGCCTTTGCTTGTGTACTGAAACCCACGGTCGCTATGGAACAAAGGATGTGCATCCGGATTCGCCTTTACCGCCTCGTCAAAAGTTGCATACACAAGCGAATTATTGTTGCTGTCTCCGATCCTGTACGAAACGATCCTCCTATCATACAGATCAAGGATTGCACCTAAATATATTTTCCGGACTTCCACGCCGACATAGTATTTGAATTCGGTTACGTCGGTCAACCACTTTTCATTGGGCTTGTCTGCATGAAAATCTCTGTTCAGTATATTTTCCGCAGTTACCTCGGGCGTTGATGGGATATAGTTGTACCGTTTCCTTCTGCACACAGATTTCAGATGGAGTATCTGCATCAGTCTCCGAATTCGTTTCTTATTGTAATGGACGCTGTACTCCCGATTGACCGTGATCGTCATCTGCCGATATCCGAGTATCCCGTCTTGTTTTTCATACAGCGTCTTGATCCATTCGGCAATCTGCTCATTTTCAATCTGTCTGTCGCTTGGCGTCCGTTTCAGCCATTTGTAATATGCAGACCTGTTTACATGTAATCTTCGGCACAGCTTTTCAATGGGGTATTCTTCGGACATGTGTATGTTTTGTATTGCTTTGTAGTAATCCTCCTGCCTTACTCCGCTGATCCATCGCCCCCTCTCAACTCCCGCAATTTTTTTAGCAGCTTGTTTTCCATCTCCGCATCTTTGAGCTGCGCTTTCAATATCCTGTTTTCCATGCGAAGGCGCTCTTCTGCACTCATTTCGTCTGCCGGCTTGGTTCTTCCTCTGCCGTCCCGCAGACCGTCTATCCCTTTCTCCTCATACTGCCTCACCCATGCATATATTTGCTGGTAGGATACCCCGTATGTTTGGATCGTCAACGGATAGTCCTTCCCGTGCTCTATGCAGAATGCTACGATTTTTCCGCGCTCTTCCTGTGTTGTTTTTCTTCCCTTGGCCATATAGATCTCCGTTCCGGCTCCTCGCCTCTCTTTGCATTCTTTATGACCATTATACCACTTTACCCAGCGTTTGAGTTGCGTTACGTTTAATATTCCGTATTTTTTTTGTAAAGTTTTATAACTACCTTCGCCATTCAGGTATGCTTGCACTGCTGTAAGCTTCTGTTCTTTGCTGTACTTCCTGTTCCTTCTCCTTGACATAAATTACCCCCATAGTGTAGACTTGTTTTCTTTTTTCATGTGTCTACTCTATGGGGATTATATCATATGCATGGATGCAAGCCCTTTGCTTTTTGTTTTACGCCAACTCGGCGAGATAAGTTTTATTGTCTCCCGCGTTATACACGAGCAGAAGACCGTCTTCAGAAATCTTCTGCAAATCGCCGTTCTCGAACAAGTTTTTGTTATATTCCATCGTTCTTTGCTGCCCAATGCTGAAACCACGCCCCCTATGCCTTCGCAGCGGATGGAAGATCGATCTTCCGCTGTGGCTGTTAATGCTGAACGTATCCGTGATTTTTTCGTATACATACGTGGGAAGAATCTCTATAAGATCCTTTGTGGCTGCTCCTGCGCGAAATACCAGCAGACAACTCATCTGCTACATCAACTCCTTTGGAGTGATCGTTTTGGCTTCGCTGTTTCTGATGCTTTGAGGTACGGAGTCGCAGATAATAAGACATTGACCAAACGCGGGAAGGAGATTCATAAGCTCGACCCCGATCTGGAGTCCGCCTGAAAGGTGAAGCACTATGAAACGATCCTGCCATTCCTCAATGTATTCGCACAGCTCGTAGTATACCGAGTAAGGCTTTGATAGAAGTATTGCCCCGTTGCCGGAAGGAATGCTCTGCTGAACCGAGCTGTTGATCCATTCAGGGTCAAGAGAGGAGAAAGCGGAAGCTTTATCCGAAGCGGGTCCGATAAACAGAAACGGCTTTCTGCTTCTGCGGATGAGAGCCTTTGCTATTCCAAGACTCCTGACGGTATCTCCAATGACGCAGACCGAGCCGTTCTGCGGGAAATCGACCGCTGAAATGAGTTGAAATGGAGTGCAGCAGCCAAGTTCAGTTACAGGCTGATTTTGAGCGTTGCGGAGGTTGGCGGAGGTCACGGGTGCGCTGAATATGGGTGTTTCCGAATTAATATAACGGCTCATGTTATTCAAGCTCCTTTCTGTATCCGTGATAGAAGAATGGCGATGATGACAGATTAGGAAAACTGCAGAGCGCGTCGCCCTTTTTCTGCAGCATGGTGCTGAAATCATAATCGGCAACGACCGGACGATGTTCGGAATGCTGAACGAGTTTCTGACCCGGTCCGGTAAAGCTGTAAGAGCAGAGCGCTTCCCCGTATCTGTCGGACAGCACCTTTCGAGACAAACTATCCTGCACCTTCAGGCACAAAACGTTTGGGAAAAGCGAAAGCAGGGCTCGCGCTTCATCCTCTTTATAATGTCGAGTCATGAGCTGAGCTGATTGTAGGCATAAAACGAAGCGGGATCCATGTCCGCGTCCTAAGGACATAGCGTCAGCCAGAACGGTAGCCGGTAACAAAGATGCTTCGTCTATGAAAAAACCATGTGCGCCGCCCATCGTCTCTGCGGTCTACAGAGTGCTTGAGGAGAAGATTCAGGATCGTACTGAATATCTTTACGCTCGCCTCAGAGGCGTTAGCGTAGTCGTAATAGATGAATATCGCCTTAAGCATCAGCCCGACTCCGACAATGATTATAAGGAGGAAGAGGCCGATGCTAAAGAGTGAAGCTAAAAAACTACAAAGATAAGACGCCATGACAGGGGCCAGCAGAATGCCGGCAACACCGAGCCCTGCGCTCAATCGGCGTGAAAACGGAATGGCGCGGTACCTTATAAGGTGGATTAAAGAGGATATAAGTACGGCCGCGAGGATAATCAGAAGGATCGTGTTATACATGGCAGTATGTTCTCTCCTTTCAAGAACTATGAGCAAAGCTAATAAGGAAAGCGGGAACGGCAGAACCCCGAATGCCCGCCGCTCCCACGAGAGCCCTCAGGGCTGATTGGCAAGGATCTCCATCGCGATCTCATCGCGGGAATCCAGAATAACAACTCGACGGTTTTGGGCGGCGAGCGATCCCTCGACACCTACGCCGGAGATATGCCAGCAATTCTCGCAGCCCAACCCCTTACAGACTATCCTCTCACCGTCGACCCCCAGTTCGCAAAGGATCGCTTTCACCGCTTCTGCGCGAGCAAGACTGAGCTCGAAATCCCATGCGGTCTGCTTGTCACCCGCAGTACAGCCTGCAAGAACGATATTGACCGATGGATTACCGATTAACGTCGTGGCTATCGGTTGAAGAACCTGCATGGCGAGATCAGGATCGCGGAACTCGCTCTTGTTGGGCAGGAAGCCTATGCTCTCCTCGGTGATAGATATGACGGGGAGAGGTTCGGCGGGGTCTTCAACCTCGACGGGAACGTCTACTGTAAACTCGATCGGCAGCTCGGAGGGTATGCTGACCGTTGAGATTGCCGGGTAGTCGCGGTCTGCGGCGGCGACGGGAAGGGACTCTACAAGCTCCCACGTACCCCCTCCGGCTTCGACGATACCCTTCCAGAGGTCGATAAGCCTGTTGCGAATCTTGCCCCTGACGGGCTCCTGAGGAGAAGCGGGATCGAGGAGGAACCAGACCACATGCATGCCCTCGAAGGACGGGATCTCCTGCCTCTCGACGAGCATGTCCACGACGAGCTGAGGCTCTACGGTAAGGAGGTTCTTTCTGAGATCAAGACCGCAGGTTGACAGGCCGCTGGAGAACACGGCAATCGTCTTGCTGTCATACCCTGAGAGGGAAGCCAGCGATAATGACGCGCAACGGAGAGCGTCCAGAAGATCAAGCTCCGGGTCGTCGGCTACGACGCCGTTCTTCAGCGCGGCAATAAGGTTCGCGGCATTTGCCTTCGCATCCGCGTCAAGACGCTCGGTCGAAGCGGACTTGTACTGCTCGTCTATATCGTATGACTTATGATATACGATCTCGGAACAGCCGTCGGCGTTGACGACGCTGATATAGCCGTACCCACGGACAGCTGTGTAAACAGCTCCTTCGATAAGGGAGTAATCGGGAGCGGAAACGTTGCCGGTTCCCTGAACGACTATGGAGAGGGCGTTCTTGCTGCAGCCGGGCTTGGGATCAACACATCCGACAGAACCAACCACGGACATGACGAGGAAGAGAACGATGATGACGTTAATGATCTTTTCCATAATTGTGCCTCCTTGCACTTGTCTTTTTTATTTGGGCATAAGCCCTGATTGAGTCGCTGTCGGGCGTACGGACTCCGTCACCCGACAATAATGTTATACTACAGGTCCTTAAAATCCCGGAACGCCGTAATGAGAAAGAATAGTTGTTTTCGTCAAATCGAGTAAGATACGAGGCAAAACTTGAATCGCACCGGTTTTGCCTCGTTCAGCCATGTTCTGTAAATTATCGCCTCCTTCGTCAAAGTTGTGTTGTTCTTTCTCGCACCCGACGAGCGCCGGTCTGCGTCGTCTTCAATTGCCCTCGAGTTCTTTCACCTCCTCCCGACCTTATAACGCTGCCTTTACTAACCGGCAGACTGTACGCCTGCAGGAACAACAGTTTCTTCTGTCAGCACCTCCTTTATTCCGACGGTGTAATGCTTTACCCTGAGCCATCGACCCGTATTGCCGACGATACAACGCCAATTCTATCGTTGAATGCCTCCCTTCATCGTGATAAACACCTTTCTTACCGAACCGGCAGACGGCTTGTCTGCCGGCACAACGTTCACACAGCCTATTATCACCTCCAAACTGCCTCGAGTCGGAGCCTTCTTAAATGAGTCGGCGGCGCGGCTCGCCGCCGATTCAACGGTTATCCAATCGACATGTCGCCCCCTTTCGCTGCGTCCAAGGTTGAGTTCACCTTCTCCAGAAGCGTCTGGTAATCATCTGCGGAGAGGGCGGAAGTGGACGCGGGATCGTTAAGAGCTTCGATCAGCTTCTGTCTTGTGTAGAGCATATACTTGGCGAGTCTGGATCTCTGCTCTAGCGAGGTCTGAGTGTACTTGACTCTCTCCTCCGAACGAAGCGTCTCCTCGTAGTTGGAGTCGGCGTTGTACTCGGACAGTATAGCCTGCACCCTGCGGAGCTCGTCGCGCTTCAGAGCAAGCAGCTTCTCGTACCTCTTCTGCATTACCTTAAGAGGGTTAAAGGTGACGTAGGAAACGAAGAACGAACCGGCGCTTGTGAGCAAGGGCACGACGACTGCGAATATGGTCTGGGCGATCTCCTTGCTTCCGATCGAGGAGGCAGCGACCGTCTCCTCGCCGACCATAAGGGAACCGGTATCAGCGATGGCGGTGGGAGCCGGAGCGACAAGGTCCAGCGTCTGCAGCCTCAGTACGAGATTCACGACCGCCGCTCCGATGAAAACGGCAAGCGCGAGATACATCATGAGCTTGCTGCTCGACAGGCCCGCTTTGCTTCTGCGAAGCATGATCCCAAGGAATACCGGCACGAAATCGAAGCACAGAAGGAAGCCTCCGACCTGAACGGCAAGCAGAACCGGTGAAGAGTAGGAGATCATCTTAAACAGGCTCAGGAAGATCGTAAGATCGACTCCCATGCAGAACAGCATTATGAGGTAAGGCACGAAGCTCCTGTCGAGAGGATTGTCGGGACGGTGTTTCTCGTTGAGGATGTTGTTTACGGTGCCGTCCATTATCTCACCGTTGCTTTCCCTCTTCCAAAGACGATTAGACATGTTTGTCTCCCTTCTCGCGTTCGATCGCGTTCATGATATTGGCGTAGTCGGCTTCGAGCGATTCGATCTCGGAACGAAGCTTTGTCTCGATTCTAGCAAAGTCCTCCTTGTCAGCCTTCCGGCGGACGGAGAGCCATCTTATTATCTCTCTGTGGCTCACAGCCTGCCTGCGGAGCTCCGCTTCGGCCTCCACCCCTATGGAGAGGATAAGGTCGTCAAGCACGTCTCCGTTGCCGCTGTCGATGCATCCGGACGAGATGAGCTTTTTGATCCTCTCCTCCAGAACGGGCAGCATAGCCGACTCGTCGAGTCCGGGAGAAACACGGTAGTCGAGCGTTCCGTATCCGCCAAAAATATCGAAGTATCTAAGGCGGAAATCGTGCGCTACCGAGCGCGAATCGTCAACGTCGTTAAACAGAGTGTTCTTCTTACTCGTGGGTAACTTCCTCCTTCTCAAACGTCATTCTGTCGGCTTCTTCGAGAAGCTCCTTCCGAAGCGCCGCGTAGTCTTTGCCCGCCGTATCAAAGAGCTCGACTGCCGGTTCAACCGGAAGACTGCCTTTGAAAGCGTGCTTTTTCAATGCGGCGTCCCAGTACACTGCGATACGCGCAAGCGCATGCTCCTTTATCTTTCCGGATATCATGGTCGTGACACGGATATCCTTAACGATCTCGCTGCGCACTTTGGCAATATCCGCTACGCATGCCGCGTATTCGCCTTCGAGCCTTTCAAGCTTCTCCTTCAGCGGAGCGTTAGCCTTCCGAGCCTCGGCCGAACGACGTGCGGCAAGCTGACTGTCGGTGAGCTTGTCCTCGCCTTTAAGCCTTACGGGGATCTCCGCCTGCGCCGCTTCCCGAGCTTCTCCCCAACGCATCCTTGCGGATTCGAGGTCGTTCCCGCAGATATCAGCAGAAGCCATGAGCTCGTAAAGCTTTGCAGCGGATTCCTGGTGCTCGACGGACAATCCCGCCCAGAGCTTCGAGGTGCGCTCAGAGTACTTTCTGCGTTCGATACGGATCCGAGGAGAATCCCATGCGCCGTCGTCAGTGAGCTTGGGCAGATCACGTTTTGCGTCGAAGCGCCCCCTTAACCTCATAGCCAAAGTCTCGACAGCGTTGAGACTCGCGGCATTCTTGCGGTTGAGCGCATTCAGACGCTTGCTGCGAAGTTTTTTCTGATTCATAGAAACCTCCTTGAATAGTTGCTTAAATCTTTTTTTGTCAATGTACTCGTCGACCGGGCGCTCGCCCTGTCGACGAGTACAGGGTATCATAACAATGGCAGAACTGTCAGCGCGGCTATCGGAAAGAATCGTTTAATTCAGATTCCTGCTGTGCCGCCGATTTTTTCGGTACAGCAGGCGGTCTTCTCTTCTTAACTCTTTATTCCTCGTAACTGCATAATTCAGCGCATTTATCGCAAGCGTCCAGCAACACCTTTCTGTCAAAGCCGAAGGCGTCGTAGCCCGTGAGACACGTCCTCATATAACGGTCGCTTGGAATACCTATTGGACGTTCCTCGTGCATTATGTACGCAAAAGCGTTCAGCGTCTGACACATCCCGGTGCGGACGTTTCTGCAGCAGACCATGATATCCTTCTTGTAGTAGAAAAACGGGAAGCCTTCGTATCGATCAAGCGCCTTTTCGTCAATCTCGTCGATCTCCCAGATCGCCACGGGAACGGAGCTGTTCTCACATCTTTCTATGGTCAGATAAAAACCCGTCCCGCTTCCTTTGAACAAAAGCTCCCAGTCCTTAAGCACTGCCGTGCCGAGGATCGATGCGTTCGGGCAGCGCATCCTCATCTGCTGAACATTGAGGTTGCTGCCATAGGCGATATAGTATCTCTTTTCCATGTTCTTTTACTTTCCTTCTGAAAATAGTATGTAGTTGTCAAGGTTCGCTTAATAGAAGTCGCGCTTTCACCCACACCCCCGGCGATGAGCGGTTCATGTATGAAGACCTTGCTGTGCTTTAAAATGCCTCTGTGGCCTTTCTTGCCGCTTGCAAGGATGACGGCGCCCATAGAAGCAGCGAGTCCGATGCAATGGATATTGACCTCGGTCTGCAGACCCTTGATGGTGTCGTAGATAAGGAGACCCGCGTTCACTTCGCCTCCCGGCGTGTTAGGGTAGACGTCAATGGGCTTTTCTTTACTCTCCTGAACAAGGAGCATTATGCTTTTTACGAATTCACATGCTGATGCCGAAGTGATCTCTCCCTCGATAAATACCCTGCGTTCCGAGAGAAGCCTGCTCTCGGAGGGAACGAGGGTTATGCCGTTGCTGCTTTTAACAATAGTGTTCATTTATTCGTTGTCTCCTTCCGATTCAAATAGATTGAAGTTAATTTCTGTACGTGTCTTGGTCTGCATGTCCTTTGGGGGATCCTTTACTCTCTTCCGGCGATTCAAGAAGCTCGGACAATCTATGAAACGTACGATCTGTGGCTTCGGAATCCTGCTTGACAGTTTTTCCTGTTTCTTTACCGCCTTCATCGCGTTTCTCACATCGATCCACAGCCTCTTTTGCCGACGCTCTGCCGAAGATAACATCCCTTAGCCCCCTGCCGTAAACGCCAAAGACTGTGGCCGGATAATAAATGCTGTGTTTTATCATTCCCTTGGAAGGAGTGACCCCCCTTGCAGCTGACGACACAGCTTACGCTTATAGTTCCGGTATCCATATCGAGACCCATAAACCCGCCAACAAGCCAGCAGTTTGCCCTGCACGTCAGCTCAGCCAAAGCGAGCATAGCATCCTTGTCTCTCTTGTCGGCTTTCAGCGATGCTTTTGCGCTGACTCGGTACCAGTCGTCTCCGACGTTTATCATGTAGTCGATTCGTTTGATCTCCTCTTTGCAATCAAGCTTTGTAATGAATATCCCGAATTCATTTTCAAAGGAGTAATCCCAGTCGTCTTCATCGAGGATCTTCTTGATCTCATTTACGATTTTGGCAGAATAGTCTTTCATGGCAGCTCCTCCTCTGCGACTTTGCGAGGCGTCTCGTTTTGACCGAAGCCAATCTCTGCCGCCAATTTAAGCCAATGGAATGGTTGATATTTCATTATAAAGGTGCTCATAGAATTTGAAGCTTGTCTTCAAATTCTATGAGTACAGATTATCACGTTGAAAAATGCGTTTCAGCATTTGGTCGGAAAAAATCGTTGTCGTCAAGCCGTACCAACACCTTATAATATATAATGTCAAGTTATCACATATCTCGATACGAAACCTTGTTTTTCGAGTCATTTTGCGGTATAATAATGAAGATGGCATTGGAAGGGAGCAGTATCATGAACGAGATTGTTAGTGAGCTTCTCGATGGAGTGAAGACGGGTGATCGAGTAAGAGTCAGATTTGGAAACGGTTCAAGCCAAGAGGTAATGGAGGGAACAATTGAAAGGTGGTCCGATTATTTCTTATACTTAAGGAAAGTCGACGGAGGTCAGGCCAGAATTCTGCTTGATGATTTAAGGATGATCGATTCAATATCCGAGTCATCTGTGAGCAATAAACCGGAAACCACTATTGTTCCTCCTAGTATTTTTATACAACCTGTTGTCCCGTCACAGCCGTACGGACATGCTATATCGCGTGGGTTCCAGCAGCTTAATCCGGCACAGTCTATTTCTTATGGAAACGATTTTGTTCTTTCTGAGATAAAAGAGAAAATCAGATTACTTAACAATCAATCGCTCAAACAAAGCATGGGGGGAATACTTGATTCTCTGGCTAGTGCAATTAAGAATAATCAGGTTTCGTACAAATATCACAACTTACGCGCCAAGTTGTTGCGCGAATGTTGGGAACAGTGTTGCATAGATATAGAATATCAGTCTTTATACTATTTCGTTGGTGCTTTAGCTGTAATATCAGCTGATTATCAATATGCTCTTGAACCGCTTGTCAGAGCGAAAGATTATAAGCTTGCAGCATATGCAGCTTCTTCTGCTAAGGATACAGAGTCTGCACAAACATTTACCATATGTGCATTGATGAATGGGGAGGGTATTGAAATTGATCAATACATCTCGAGCATTTTTGTGCAAAAACTGGATGTTCCTACTTTAAAGGAACTGCTTGAAAAATCGAAAAACAATCAAATTGAATGCGAAAAGTATTGCACTATCGCATACAACATGTTTTTGGCTTCAAACGGCATATTAAAAACTGATATTACCCCATATATGTCCGCATATAGTGCCGCAATTGAGCTGATGAATTCGATTCCTGCCACTTTAGTAAAGGCTAAGCCCATAATTGATTATTGGCGTATATTCAGCAGTTATAACTATCCTACAAACGATGATTCATCGCTTAGTGATGAATACATTATCAGTACTATTATCCGATTTAATGAAAAAACCGGATTCATTCGGAACAACTCAAGCAACGGTACACAAAAGTCGGATTACTTCTTCTATATCGCTCAGATTCGGGACGACACAAACGAAGGGATACTGTTGCGAAAGTTGCTTTATAATGATCTGGCAGAAAGGTTGGAAGTTCGTTTTAAGCTCGGAAAGAGTCTTGTTAGTGTAGGCAAAACTGCTGCTTTTTCTGTTGAGCTGACTAGTTCTGGCTATGCAGAGGGCTTGAAACGTTATGAAAGCTATACTGGGAATCTTGGTGCGCATATTGGTTTTGTTGAAAGGTTTAACCAAAGCACTCAAGCCGGAACTATAGTCTGCAACTCTCGGATTTTCGGTTTTAACATTAACGATATAGTTGATCCGTGGCTTCGGACTTATTATCGAGAGTGCTTTCCCATCAGAGAACAAAATGTCAGTTTTGAGATAGCGGGGACAAATGTCAAAAATGTTCGCTGGCATAATCCTTTAGAATCGGAACGCCAAATGTATTCACATTGCATCACTGATGATGAGATTGAGCAATGGGAAGAATTTCAGAAATCTAATTCCATTCAGACCATAGCCTCTGAAAGCTATGCTTCTTTCCCTTATCAGGCTCTTGAGTCAATCGATTCAGCAGATGAGTCGAAGAGAGATCAAAACCCACTGACTTGGGGGGGGGCATCAATTGTCTGTAAGAAGGATGCCGAAACAAAAAGAGCTTCAGTTCCGGTTTCAAGCAAAAAAGAAAAAAGTACCACAACTGTTACTCCTCCAAGCAAACCTGTTCCCCCAAATACACATATCATTACAACAAGCAATGAACTCGCTGAGAGAGCGCGTAGAGCTTCTATTGCAGGAGACTTGGAAAGTGCAGAGAAAGATTTTGCTGACTATCTGAAAAGAGATTTTAGCGAATCGGTTGTTTGTGACTATGTTACTCTTTGCATACGAATGGGGAAGAATGACAAAGCGATAGAGATTATCAAACAATATGAATCGCAGATGTCGAAGGATAAAGTTTTGAACCTTAAAATACAAGCTTATGAGAAGAAGAAGGACTATAGCACGCTTCTCCCGTTGTACGAAGAGTCCTTGCACAGAGCCTTAACCTTTACCAAAAAGTCTCACAATCTATATAGGCGCATTGATGCGCTAATAAAACTGAGCCGCTACGAAGACGCGTTGAAAGAATGCAAGAGGTGGGAATCTATAATAAATCAGAGTCGATTCAGCACGGATGCTGATAAGATTAAAATCAGCATCATCAATATTAAGCGTTATCGGGCAATATGCTACTACTATTTGGGCAATAAGCAGGAAGCGGAAATGCTTGCTGCAGATTTGTTAAGAGCAAATCCACAGGATTCTGCGGCTGTTAGCATTTTAGACGGTACACTAGGCGCAACGGAGTTGACCGATGAAGATCCCTTGTTTGGTGAAGACGATGAACCGGACGAAGGCGATTGGAACAGATTCGTTCGCAACAGAGTTAACCAAACAGATATTGCTGTCAGTTTGAAGTCGAGTAAGTTGAAAGACGGCAAGTATGTTGGTACAATTAAAGAAGGTCTGAGTGACATTAGGGATTTGGCAAGAACTCCTCGCGGAGCAAAACGCACTCTGAATGCAAGATGCGAAGCTTTATTTGCGGCTTGTAAACTTTGGGAGCAGTTAGAAGCCAGACCTGATTTTAGTGCAGTTATTACCGAGATGCGTTACCCGCAGTATTACAAGTATAGACTCGCTGGAAGAGCTATGGCTTCTTGGGGTGACACCATGGTTTCGCAATTGCAACAGATAGACACAACGCGTATGGCATATTTATATGCGTTAAGGGTTCTCAAACCTTCAAAAGATGGTATAGAACAGGATTGGAATAATTGTTACAATAGATATATTCGTTCATTCTTTGTTGCAAGAATCGGGAGCAACTCTCTTGACGAGTATATTAACCAACAAACTAATATAGGAGCTAAAGATCCGATTAACACGAATATTCTCATTAACAACCGGATAGCAGACGTTTTGATTCCGGAGTTTGTCGTTGGCATGCTTTTATTGATCCATTCATTATTTGAGCAGAAAGACAAACGCGATATGTTGATCAGCGATTTGTACTCTAAGAATGTTGAAGTGAGAGCTGCGATTTGCAAACAATTATCTGATCAATTTGAGTTGGCTGTCTCCTTAGAGGATAGATTAGATAAGTTTAGCAGTCAATTACTCAAGGCAAGCGCTATCATTGAACAGAGAGTTATTCTTCTCCAGCAAAAGGTTAAGGATATAACTGATCGTATCTTTTCCGATGTTTTTACTACAGAAGATATTGGCAACCTTGATGAGGGTAATTGGAAATCATATCTGACCGCAACTGATATTCGGTATTTGAAAAAATACCAATACATCGTTAAACGATCCCGTGATTACTCTCAAAACCTCGACTTCGATAATCGGGCGGATTGTTTACAGGCAATGTCTCTAGAAGTTGCGGATTTGTTGGAAGAGATTGAAAAAGGTCCTACTGATGTTTCTTATGATATATTAAAGCCTTCATTAGAGCAGATTGCCTTTATCCTGAGCGAGGTTCAGAATAAACTCTTTAGGGATTATCAACCTAAAATCACTCTTGGCGAGAATATACAGCCTTTTAGAACGCCGAATGGACATATCGAAATACGTCTTTTGGTTCGCAACGAGACAAATTATCAGGTTGCAGAAGCATTCCGAATTACGAATGTGTACGGTGCAGAAGTAACTCGTTTTATCGGAAGCACGCCAGCGAGGAATGTTCGAGGTGGTGAAAGCATAGAGATTGGGTTTGAAGTGCAAATCAGCGAAGAGTCGAACCATCTCGGAAGCTTTTCTGCAAGGCTTGCTTACACATATAATCACGATGATGAGAATCAAACCGTTCTCACAAAAAACACGGAGTTTGATACAACCTTCTACATCAGGAGTGAAAACTTCGTTCAAATTAAGAATCCATTCGATTCTTATGTTGGTAAGGTTATGACCGATGATGCAATGTTTATCGGTCGAGAATCACAGATAGATCAGCTTATAAAAATGGTTTTTCCTTACGGCGAAAAATCAATGAACTACGGAAGAGCTGTAGCGATGTACGGACAAACCCGAACCGGAAAAAGCAGCCTAATGTACCATTTTGCTAAAAGGCTTCGAGAAAAGTACAATGATGCTGTCTTAGTTTGGGACATGGGAAACTTGGCGGAAATCGATGCGAACGACAATTGCAGTTTATCGTTTATTTATACAATGCTAAGCATTGCAGAAGAAGAACTTGAAACCTGCCCCGATGTTTTTGATGCCATGTCCGAATACAGTATCGAAGACATTCTGAGCAAGCTTGCAAACAACGACCCTCTCGCTGTATCTATGTTCAAACGGTATATGCAAAAACTGGATGCCGTATTACAAAAGCAGAATAGGATCATAGTTCTAATGGTTGATGAGTTTACATATCTGCATAAGTGGATTAAAGAAGGGGTCATACCGTTTAATTTCATGCAGTTCTGGAAAGCATTACTTCAAAACCATTGCATTTATGCTGTGATAGTTGGACAAGATGATATGCCGGAATTCATGAGAGAGTATCCTAATGTTTTTGGAGCAATGGAGCTGATCAAGCTGAATTATCTGGATGAGCCTGATGCTAAAAAACTAATAAGATTACCTCTACTGAGTGTTAACAAGGGTAGAGATGTATTTGCAGATGATGAACCCGTTAACGACATTTACGAGCTGACTGCCGGAAGTGCTTATCTCACAATTATCTTATGTTCTAATCTCATTAAGTATATCAATGAGAAAGGGGCCTATGTCGTGACAAAAGGCATTATGGAAGATTTTTTGCGGACAAGAGCCTTTGGCGCATCAACTTTTTTGACAGAAGAATACTTTGAACCTCAGTTGTTGGAACGCGGACATGATGAGCTGAAGGCTGTCAATCGTTCAATACTTACACAGATCGCACGCCTTTCCAAGAGTATGGGGTATGCCCATGTTAACGACATTCACTACGAGAGCTATGAACTGTCGAGTATTCAAGAGCTAATACAACGTTTATGTGACAGAGATGTTCTTGTGAAGGATGGGCGCGACCGATACAAGATAAAAGTAAAGATTTTTGAGCGTTGGCTCCTTTTCCAAGACGGAGAATGAAGCGTTAACCAAGGCTAACGATAAGAACTTTAGGCAATTAACAGGTAAAGAACATCATCCACTATATAGAAAGGATAACCTTACATCAATAAGGCTAAAGGGAGCAAGGCGTGAGTATTAACGATGAAACAAATGTATTTGTTGTTGGTCCGGCGGCAACAGGCAACTCGTTTATTGGGCGAAAACAGGATCTTCTTAGAATTGAAACTGTTTTCAATAAGGTTTCTGCCGCATATCATCTGTTTGGAGTTACTCGTATTGGAAAAACTTCGTTGGCGGCAGAAATGGTGTCCAGACATCAGAATGCGGAAAAGCGAATCATTATTGAACTAACAATGTCTGAGTATGATAACTCCATTTCATTCTGGTACGACTTGATCGACAAATTGAAGGAAGGAATCCATGATTCAGGCATAAACAACGATTCGCTTAAGGGCTATTTTAACGACATTAGTAACACCGCGTTTGATATTCCGGTGGGATGGTTGTCAGTCATCAAGGAAAAGCTAAAACGTATTCTAAAAAAACTTGGAAAGGACTATGGATATCGCGTAGTACTAATTATTGATGAATTTGATTATTGTACTGACGTTTTCAAAGACAGCGTACCTGACTATCAGGTGCTCCGCACATTGTATTCAAAGCCGGATTGCTTCACGAACGGAATCGTCATATCAAGAATGGCATTGCAGGATATTGAAAAGCGCTGTCCGAACATTTCTTCATTCCAAGGGGTCTTCAATGAGGTTCACTTGAAAGCTTTCTCAGATGAGGATATGGAAGCGTTCTATTCCAAACTAAATGATTGTGGAGTAAGCATTACTGACGATGGTTGCAATAAGCTTGAGTATTATACCGGCAGACTACCGATGCTCTGTTGTATGCTTGCCAATAATATGGTAATTAATAAAGCATCTCAATTGGCATATGATGGTGATGCTATTAGAAAACTGTTTATCGAGCATCAGCCAAAGACCGAACAGTACTATGCGGATCTAAAGGATCGTCTAGAAGCCGACGATTTATTAGAAGTTGCTATGTATTTAGCCTTTGGCATGCAAATACCTGTTATGTCTTCGAGAAGGATTAGCAATCTGACAACCTATGGCATCATAGTATTAGATAAACTGGATAAAGAGAAAGATGGCAACGGCTACTATGTGTTCTCTAAAGATTTCATGGATTACTTGAAGTATGTGCCGCTATCTTTGCCCGTTTGGGAAACTATAACATTGAGCGAAAAGAAGATTAAGGATATTTTCTCTAAGGAATACAAGAAGCTGTCAGAGATAAGGTACAGTGAATTCGGCGGAAAAGATAAATACAGCTTTGAGAATGTGATTGATGGACTGTATCCTGAGCTGTCTTTGGATTGGAATCAAATTCGATCTTATGGACGCAACAGTTCCTCATATATGCAAAACCCTTCCATCCTCGATGTGTTAACACTGCCGTATATCATCAGTGTTATTAATCGTCAATGGAGCACAAAGTTTTATCGTTTCTTCGGTTCGGACGATTGGAAGGACAAGCTTCAAAAAATCAGCAACCTGAGGAATCCCATTGCTCACGCACACATTGATTATATATCGCCGGATGCTTTGGCTGAAGGTCTCTCCTGTTGCAGCGAAGTAATACGACTGCCTTAGTGCGCCAGTATTAATTGCACGACCTATACTTAATTCTGTCACTATATGGAGGTAATACAATACTATGAAGGATACAGATTCCAATACTTCGACTCGTTCAAAAGTAATCAATCCATTCGATTCTTATGTTGGTAAGGTTATGACCGATGATGCAATGTTTATCGGTCGAGAATCACAGATAGATCAGCTTATAAAAATGGTTTTTCCTTACGGCGAAAAATCAATGAACTACGGAAGAGCTGTAGCGATGTACGGACAAACCCGAACCGGAAAAAGCAGCCTAATGTACCATTTTGCTAAAAGGCTTCGAGAAAAGTACAATGATGCTGTCTTAGTTTGGGACATGGGAAACTTGGCGGAAATCGATGCGAACGACAATTGCAGTTTATCGTTTATTTATACAATGCTAAGCATTGCAGAAGAAGAACTTGAAACCTGCCCCGATGTTTTTGATGCCATGTCCGAATACAGTATCGAAGACATTCTGAGCAAGCTTGCAAACAACGACCCTCTCGCTGTATCTATGTTCAAACGGTATATGCAAAAACTGGATGCCGTATTACAAAAGCAGAATAGGATCATAGTTCTAATGGTTGATGAGTTTACATATCTGCATAAGTGGATTAAAGAAGGGGTCATACCGTTTAATTTCATGCAGTTCTGGAAAGCATTACTTCAAAACCATTGCATTTATGCTGTGATAGTTGGACAAGATGATATGCCGGAATTCATGAGAGAGTATCCTAATGTTTTTGGAGCAATGGAGCTGATCAAGCTGAATTATCTGGATGAGCCTGATGCTAAAAAACTAATAAGATTACCTCTACTGAGTGTTAACAAGGGTAGAGATGTATTTGCAGATGATGAACCCGTTAACGACATTTACGAGCTGACTGCTGGAAGTGCTTATCTCACAATTATCTTATGCTCTAATCTCATTGAATACATTAACGAGAATGACATCGAGATTGTGACAGGTCGTATTGTCGAGGATTTTTTAAACACCAAAGCGTTCGGAGATTTAACATTCCTTGGTGAAGTGTATTTCGAACCCTTTTTATCGGAGCGCGGTCATGGAGAATTACGAGAAAGCAACAAGGCTATTTTAACTCAAATTGCCAAACTATCTCAGAGCATGGGATATGCGCAACCAGACGATATTTATTGCGATGGGATCGAATCCGAAAGGCTTTTGGCTCTTCTAACTCGTTTATGTGAAAGAGATGTCTTGATTAACGATGGTATCAAAAGATATAGGATAAAGGTTAAGTTGTTTGAGCGTTGGCTTCTATATGCGGAAAGAGCATAATCTCTTCGGTTCGGAGAAGAATCTATGCACAGCTGTCTATGCTGAAGATGACTAAAGTGAGAAAGGGACATATGTTATGGCTGCACACAAAGAGTTAGCAACAGCGAACACGTTTAATGAGAAGTTCAAGAGAGCGCTCTTGGATTATTACGGATAGGGGTTCAAGTCGATTCCCGACGGCGGCACTTTAGCGAACGATTGGCGCCGATTGAACAACATAATCCGGGACTATGTTACATGGTCCTCCAACAAGCGTGAAACGGCATATGCTTCCGTTGACTCTCAGTCTATGGAAACCAACCCTTTCCATAGGGTTTATAGGTTCTGCGGATGCTCAAAGACGTCCGACCCCGTTTATTTCCTTCACACCATAGCCATACTCAGCAAGGGCTTTACGTTCAGAAAGAGCATGGTCGACGACGTCTATCTTAATGAGGACAGCATTGATGAAGAGGCATATGCGCGTATTTCCGAAGGAAAGCCTCTCAAATCATCTGATATAGCGTTTCTTTATACTCAGATGCTCAGCAGCGACTACTTGACCGATAAGAACCGCACGCCCAATAATAAGCTTAAGGCCCTCAAGGAGCTTGGATTAATTGAGACCCATCGGCGCAAAGCCGGCGGCGATCATCACTGGGTTGCCGCTCCATTGACTGTGAAAGACGTCATGGAAGCCGGAGAAAAAGCATCGGAAGGATTCAGCTATCGTTTTAAATCATTTGTTGACTTTTACTCGCGTTATCATCTGTTTGGAGAGATAGGAATGTATCTCCTCGACAGGATGGAAACCGACTATTCAAGCCCTTTCAGAGTAAAGCATGACTACTTCACTCAATCGTTAAATGATTTTAACATCATAGATTTGCTTGATGCGATCAAGAACAAGCAATGGTGCAGAATAGCGTATAGGCACGGCGTCACGGGTCTAAAGACAGAGCTGCTTTGCTATCCTATTGAAATTCGCATCAGTTACGCAAACGGCCGCGAATACCTGATCTATTATGAGCCGTTTAAACGCAGCGCAACCGCTCTGCGTCTTGAATTCATAGATTCAATCTCCGTCTATTAGGATAAAGAAATAAAGGAAGCTCTGGTATCCTTGGGGTATGCGCGAACCAACGACATTATCGACTCTGATATAAAAAACGCAAAGGACTCGCTGAAATACGCTTGGGGCGTCGCTGTTTCGAAGATACAGGCGGGCAATGCGATTAAGCCGGTAAAGCCTCATAAGGTTTCTATGCGCATTGCCTATGACGGGGAAAAGGAATACTACATCAGGAACAGGCTGTCCAAAGAGCATAGGAACGGGAAGGTTAGTTTCGATCGAGAAGGTTATATCGGCTTTACCGCAGAGGTGTCCGACGAGATTGAAATGCTTCCTTGGGTTAGAAGTTTTTACTCCCGTCTTGTAGAATGCGATGGTTTCACCGGGCGTCTATTCTCCATTAAGTCTGACGTCGAACGAACACTATCCCACATGATGGAAGAGGATGTCAGCTGGGGTATTCCTCAGCCTGTCGCTGAACGTATTGGCAGCGGAATGAAAGTTGCATCGCACAATCTGCTGTTCAACGAGATTTTCAGTACGTACTACTATGTCCTATCGGATGTGTTTACCGCTTTGAGCTCGGCCCCTAAAGCCCGCTCGTTTACTGAACGCGATATCACGGATCTCATTAAGAATTCGCTTAATGAATATTCCAACAGGATCGGAGCACAGACGGAGCAGCTTCTTCCCATAAGGATCAAAGACCTTATTCTTGACTGCGGACTCCTGGTTAAGTCGAAAGAAAACGGCAGGACTGTTTATCAATCAAGGTATCGCTGTGATGAGAACACAGATTTTTACAGGGATATCGTTCCTCTTTCGGTTGTAGAAATACGCTGGCTGAAAACCATTCTTGCAGATGATAAAGCGGGCTGTTTCTTCGGTAACGAAAGAGAATGCATCGAAGAACTGCTTGACATGTCATATCCTGCTATTGCCCCGTTTGATATGAGCCATGTTGTTTTCTTCGATAAGTACCATTATCCGAAAGAAGCTGTCGAACGAGAAGCGAACGCTTTTGCTGTTACTCTTGATAGTATTCATGACGGTGCAACGCTTAGGATAAGCTATAAAACGAATCTCGGAAAGATCAAAAAAGGTGAGTTTAAGCCACTTATTATTGAGTTTTCCAAACGCGACAACAGATTTCAAGGCTATTTCCAGTCGTGCAGAAATGACGGCATATTTGCTTTCAATCTTGACAGCATAGAAAGCATAGAGCCGATAGATAAGAAGTTTGAGTATTCCTCCGGGATTCAAGCGCTCGCTGAGTACAGACTGCAGCGCAAGCGTTCCTTTGAGATTGAATTCTACAATATTCACAATGTTGTCGATCGAATACTGATGGAGTTCGCTCCTTGGGAAAAAAGGTGCGTATTTGATGAAAAAACTGGGCTGTACAAGCTGACTGTTTATTATCTTGCAGACGATGAAATCGCGCTTGTCATCCGGCTTATGGGATACGGTGCTGAAATCAGGTTTACGGATAAGGAGCATTCTATCTATAAGGAGATAATTCGCCGGCTCAAAAAGCAGAAAGAATTGTTAAGAGAAAATGAACTGCATGAGATCGGTAAGGGAAAGGAGATAGACGATCGATGATAATCCGCGAAGCTTTTGAGAAAAGCTTATCAAATCCGCTTCTTTATTGGAGCGGAAAATCAAAGGATGAAATAAAGTCGCTGCTTGGAGAGGATTCCTCTGCAATGGTCGCTTTCGATCAGAGGAACCCCCACCATTGCTATGATCTGTTTATGCATTCTCTCCATACTGTCGATGCGCTTGATAAGAAGGCGTCGACCAATCTGCGCATTGCGGCATTCTTTCATGATATAGGAAAACCACAAGTGGCCATGGAAAAGCAGGGACGGCTCGTATTTTATGGGCATGCGGCAAAATCGGCCGAAATTGCCGATCCGATATTAGAGCAGATCGGGTATGATCCAGATGAACGAAAGGTGATTTGCTTCTATATCGAGCACCATGATGATTTCATCAATTGGGTTCTCCCCGCAGATAAGTATAACCGAAACAATCCATACCTAAAGACGATAACAAGGGCAAACGTGATCACGCACAGTAACGATTCGCGCAATAATCCGGAGGGATACGCGATAAGCATCCGTGAATGGCGGGAGCTGGTAATGCTATGTGAAGCCGATGCAGACTCGCAGGCGTGGTATGTTTTCAACAATGGCAAGCTAATAGACTCGAAGGCTCGAAAGCTTAGTAGACTTGAAAAAATAGCCTCAATTCTTAGCACCATGGCTTTAAGATAGCAAGACTGCGTTTCTTTCCTTTTAGAAAATTGTGTAAACCACAGGCGGAACTGCGAGCGCCTCCCTTAATTCCGTTTGGCTCGAAAACATATATTGTGGGGGAATAAATGAATTCAAGAGAATGCAAGAAAGAAGAGTTAAGAGACTATACAACATTACACTTACTTGTCCGGCGAATGTTTGTTGGTAGCTTAGTAATTTTTTTATCGGAGTATGCTCATTTGCAATTTTATTCATTGCGATGATCTTATTATAAAAAATAGAAAGTTGGAGGAATTCAAAATGAAGAAAAAGGTGATTATCGGTGTGGTAGCGGCAGTAGTGGCTATCGCTATTGCAGTAATGTTGGTCTTTGTGTTTTCAGGCAAAAATGCTGAAAATGCTTTTGACCTAAGTGGTGTTTGGAAGGTTGCTGCGAATGTAAATGATGGAGTAGTGGCTATTCCCCAAAATGAGTATATGGTATTTAGTCACGAAGAAGCAAGCGACTACAGGGACGGAAACACTGAACCTTATGTAACAAGTTCTTATAGAAGCGCAGGAGATGTTCTTGAACTGCAGACATCTCAAGAACTTATCATATTGCTCAGCAGACAGAGGGTTACATTTCATTATACACAAACGACACCACATTTATGACATTGGTCAAAGCAGAAAATGAAGCCATTCTGAATGACAGCTTTGACTCACAGTCTATCGCGGGAAAATGGAATGTCACATACAGGCCAACGGACAAGCCTATCGTCAACGAATACCTGGTTTTTAATGATGGGATGTTGGAAGATTATCGCGATAATGCCGATGAGCCCATAATTGAGGCGAAATATGAGTGGAATGAGAATATAATCAAAGCTCCGGCACTCGGTATTGAAATGATGGGCGTTCAAATTGCCACCAATAAAGTAGTCTTAATTGACATAAACGAAGGATATGTGTGGCTACTTACAAAAGCAGAAAACTGACATCAAGGAGACTTAAGTATGCTGAAGCAGATTTTCAAATATAAGTGGTATTTATTGGTTGTCCCTGCATTGATAATTGCTGAGCCAACCTTGAATTCGGTTATGAATTTTCTGCTTCAGCGTATGTTTAATGCTACAACTCCAGGGGGTAACATCGTTGAATTACTTAGGCTCCTATCTGAAGGTTTCCTCCTGTGGATGATAAAGCGTGCCGTAATACATTCAAATGGAGTAATAAAAGCACGCTTTATCTGTAATGCCAAAAGAGATATTAAACATCAGCTCTTTGTGCGCATGATAGGGCTGGATACGGCTAATCTGGCAGATGTTGCATCAAGCGGAGAGTATATCTCAATATATACAAATGATATTACGTTGCTTGAAACGAGATTTTACAATCAGTTGTTAGGCTTGATATCCAGTTTGTTTTCGTTGGCTACCTTAGGCACTTCCTTTGTAGCATTAAATGCGAAGCTCGCAGTCCCTATCATCAGTTTTGGATTAGTAGCCATGTTTGTTCCCGCCTTTTTTCTCGAAGACTAAATGACAAAAGTCTCCAGTATTCCAATGCTATTTCGAGATTCACTCAAAAAGCAAAAGAATATATGGTGGCATATCCCACCATTAAGAATTATTCTATAGAAGGCATAATCACTAACAAGTTTGACCAGGAAAACAATGACACGGAAGATACAAAGTTCGACGCAGACTGCACATTAACACTTACCGACTGTGTAGGACAATTACTCGCGTGGTTTATGCAGCTTATGGGTGTTGGTCTTGGTCTTGCCTATGTTATTAAAGGTGAAATTCTTATTGGCACTGTTATAGCTGCGCAGTCATTTGCGAGCGATCTGGCTGGACCCTTAAATAATATTGTTGTAAATATTAACTCTATCCGTTCAGTAAGGAACATTGTTAAGAAACTTGAGCATATGTCATCTGGAGGAGAACTGAAAAGTTCTTCTCAACCCGAACTCACGACATCTGCTTCATCCATATTCTGCGGAGAGGGGAATATATTCGATGTGGTGTTTGATGAGTTTGGTCTGACCATCGGAGAGCATGTCATCATAAAACCGTTTTCTTTTCGATTTGAAACAGGGAAGAAATACCTTATAGTTGGGTTAAATGGGTCTGGTAAGAGCACATTGTTTAAAGCCTTAAAGAAGTGGTACGGAACACATGAGGGGAAAATACTGGTTAATGGAGAGTCCGTGACTAACATTAACAACGATGCGCTTAGCCAATATATTTCCTACTTAAACGAAAATGTATCCCTGTTTTCTGGTTCAGTCAAGGATAATATTACCCTGTTTCGTGAATACAGCCCTGAAATCTTTAACAAGACCGTTGATGGTGCACAGATAAAGCTGGACTTAGAACGCATAATAAACGATGAGGGGCGAAATATATCAAGCGGAGAACAGAGGCGGATTGAAATAGCGCGAAGCTTACTATCTTCAGTGAGGATGATTATTTTTGACGAGGTTGTCTCAACTTTGGATATAGAAACCGCATATGAAATTGAGAAAATGGCTCTCAACTTCAAGGATGAAACAGTTGTTTTTATATCTCACAATTTCTCTGGAAAACTAATCAGAGAGTATGATGATATACTCGTTATGCAGGCTGGGCAGTTGTTAACTCACGGAACATTTTAAGAACTCATCAATAACTGCGACTATTTTAGGCGTATCTGCGAAATCAAGTTTGGCAATATTTACTGATAACTGTATGTTAATTTTAGGTAATCACTGACTAACAGCGCACCTTTGCGCTGATTTTTCCGCCCGAGTCTTTTTTGAACAAACAGAGCTCAAACGGAAGTTGGGTTTTCACACAGTTCCGCCCTTGAAGATCATGGTTGCGCTCTCTTTTACCCTTTTCTTTGGGGATTTAGGCATACTGCTCCCTTGGCAGTTCATTCAGGGTCGGGTTGAATAACATCGGCATGTAGATGTTTGCGCAGGCTGCGAGCATGAAAGCTTTGGTTTTGAGCTTCTTCAAGCCCTTGTGCGGCGTCTTTCGAAACCCGAAGGTGTTCTTGATTATGTGGAAAACATACTCCACTTTGCTCCGCATGCCGGACTTTCTGCCCTCGATGAGCGCAAACCAGAATGTGCCAGGACCTTCTTCACGCTTGTTCTTTCGGCACGGCTTTCGGATCGTTTAAAAAATAAAAAGTTCAAAAAGAAAGAGTATTTCTTCAAGAAAAAACCGCTGTGGAAACAATGACTCAACATTCAATGGTTTTTGAATCAACAGAATAGGGAGAAAGAATTGCAGAAAGGGTTTTTATCCCAGCTCCCCAAACAAAACCGGGCAACTCAAGAAGGGTTGTCCGGTTTGTTGCTTTCGTGTATAATTAAATTGGTCAAAAACCAACAGAAAGCGAGCTGATTATACAATGAAAACAAGCAAAAATCAGGCGGTGGAGAAAGCTTGACCCTGAGGTTATGTTTTCGATTGTTGTATATGCAAACATGCAAGGAATTTTCTCGAGCAGAGCTATAGAAGAAGCGTGTAAAACCAACATCAGGTTTATGTGGCTGCTGCAATACGAACCGGCACCGGATCATACCACGACAGCAAGATTTCTTGAAAAAACATGAACGGATGTGCAGAAGGGCTTTTTCACCAACTTGTTCAAAAGCTTTCGGAAATCGGCGAGATTGAATTCGAATCAATGTTCGTTGACGGAACAAAAACTGAAGCAAATACAAACAAGTACTGATAAAGGCATTCTTCTCCGAGTGAACCGTTCGATCCAAGTTGAAGGTGCTTTCGGCGTTTTAAAACAGGATTACGGGTTCGGAAGATTCCTCGCCCGAGGGAAGCCCAGCAACGAAACCCGCCTTTTTATCCTCGCAACAGCATTCAATATCCGAAAACTGTGC
>ERZ839767.278-NODE-278-length-89393-cov-4.857978_pt1 | contig 89393 bp, 72 predicted proteins | sample MGYA00519879_ERZ839767 | MGnify/ENA primary metagenome ERZ839767 (study PRJEB31850, sample SAMEA3708852) | human gut metagenome | biome: human gut; feature: human-associated habitat; material: faeces | place: China | collected 2014 ...
TCTCAACCAAAACCTCTCTTCCTTTTCTTACTAATTGTTGAATAGTAGGCATTTTTGTTTGATTTTTAATTATTATATATTGTTTACTAATTTTCTATACACTTGTCCAAACTATACATTTTGGGCTGCAAAGTTACCAATAGAATTTTAATTAGCAATATATTTTTCAAATAAAATTTGCCTAAACCTCATTTTTATATGACTTTAAAGATTCTAACCCTCCCAAAGAACACATCAGGCTTCTCCTTTCAAAGGAGAAATTGGAGGTAGAGGATTCTCATTATATATTTGTATTGTGCCGAATTTAGCTTCATACTTTCTGATGTTATCTTGCAAAGCCAACATCAAACGCTTCGCATGTTCAGGAGCTAAAATTATACGGGACTGAACTCCAGCTTTAGGCACTCCGGGTAACACCCTTACAAAATCGAGCACCACTTCTGAACTAGAATGAGTTATTACTGTAAAATTTGAATAGATTCCCTGCGCAACTTCTTCACTCAGTTCTATTTGAAACTGAGCATCCATATTCGATTTTTCCATTTATATATGAAATTATTTTAAGATACAACCTATAACTTTCAGACCGATTCCCCCTCTACGAAATTTTCCAAAAACATGTTTTCACCATCAAATACCGCATAAGTAAAATACCGTATCCAATCTCCCAATATCAAAATTCGAGAGGTACGATTTAACATTAAGTCCAATTCAATATGCCTATGTCCATATAGGAAGTAGTTAATGTTTGGATGACTTTTTAAATAGTTCTTTGTATAAAGCACCAAATATTCTTTCTCTTCTCCCATATAATCCGGCTCTTTACCATTTTCCCGTTTCATACGGCTATGCTTGGCCCAAGTTAATCCCCAGTCAATGCTCCAACGCGGATGAAGCGAAGAGAACAGCCTTTGTAATGTCTTACTATGAAAAGCTGCACGCAAAATTTTGAACTTTTTATCCGGGTCACCCAAACCATCACCATGAGCTAAATAGAATTCCTTCCCATAAATTTCGCAAGTAAGAGGTTCTCTATGAAGTATCACTCCACATTCCTGTTCCAGATAATCACCACACCACAAGTCATGATTTCCCACAAAATAATGCACTTCAACTCCATTATCCGTTAACTCCGACAATTTACCAAGAAAACGTGTAAAACCTTTAGGTACCACTAATTTAAATTCGTACCAAAAATCAAACATATCCCCCAATAGATAAATAGCCGCAGCTTGGTCTTTTATCTTATCCAAAAAATTGACCAAGCGCCGTTCTTGCGTCCGAGCATGTTCTATCGCCCGGGACCCTAAATGAGCATCCGATAAAAAATAGATATTTTTCATTTCTGTTTCATATTACAAAAAGCCCAATTCAAGTTTTGCTTCCTCACTCATCATGTCCTTATTCCACTCCGGTTCAAACACAAGATTGACTGTTGCACTTTTCACCATCTCTATCGATTCTATTTTCTGACGGACATCCTCCATTATAAAATCTGCAGCAGGACAATTGGGAGCAGTCAAAGTCATATCCAATGCCACTTCTCCATTTTCCGTAACATCAACTTTATAAATGAGTCCTAAATCATATATATTTACGGGAATTTCCGGGTCATAAACTGTTTTCAACATCTCTATAACCTTTTCTTCAATCTCAAATTTTATATTTTCCATACTTCTACTCATCTTTTATGCAAACATACTAAATATTTTAAAGACAACCCTCATCAGCAAAGCTATAATAAGAGCCATCCGTCAACACAACGTGGTCTACCAGAGTGATGTTCATTACATCGCCGCTTTTCTTCAACCGCTCTGTCAACCGTATATCCCCACTACTTGGAGTCACGTTCCCAGAGGGGTGATTATGGCATAAAGCTATCGCCGTTGCTCTTTTCAACAAAGCTTCTCTCAATACGCATCGTATATCCACTGAGGTTTCAGTCAATCCTCCACCACTAATCTTTATCCGGTCAAGTACTTTCATAGAGTGATTTAGCAACAACAACCAACACTCTTCAACCGGCAAATCACACATCATAGGATAGAAATATTGATAAATATCACGAGAGCAACGAACAACTTCCCGTTCTCTTCCACTTTCTTCCCGACGGCGTTTCCCTAATTCCGATGCAGCTAAGATACTAATAGCCTTAGCTTGTCCGATTCCTTTATAATGACAAAGTTCATCCACATCACATTTTCCCAGTTCATTTAAGTTATCATGATAATCCTTTAGTATTTTACGCATCAGTTCTACCGCCGATTCTTCTGCATTACCCGAACCTATCAGAATAGCTAATAATTCAGCATTGGAAAGAGCCGTAACCCCATGCAACAGCATTTTTTCTCTTGGCCTATCTTCCTCAGCCCACTGGTTGATACTTAACCGTTCTTTCATTATTTATAAAAATTCTTTTGAAAAGCTGCAAACTCATCTTTTCCTAACAGGCAACGCTTCCACCAAGCATATAAAAAGCCCATCCCATAACCAACCAGTTGAATAAATGCTGCTACAATAGAGAGCAATCCAATCTTTACACTCTTGTTTTGTATAGTAGAATCCACACAAATAATCAACGAAAATAAAAGGAGCAAAAACAGTCCCATCGGACAGAGCCACGCCAAACAAAGTAAGGCAAATACCCCCAAAGTAAATAGAGCAGGCAACATATGAACCAATTTCAGAGATTCCGGATATTTTTTATACAAGTTGATACGGGCAATCCCTGAGTTATAGACTTGTTTGAAGAATTTTTTCAAATCCGTGCGCCGCTTATGCCATACCCAAGCTTCAGGAAACAGCCGGCAAACATAACCTCCTTTAAATATACGGATACTAAAATCAATATCCTCTCCAAAACGCATTCGCGAAAATCCACCTAATGTTTTATATACATCAGACCTGATTCCCATATTAAAACTACGGGGATAAAACTTATCCATTTTCTTTTTCCCTCCACGAATACCTCCGGTAGTAAAGAAAGAAGTCATTGCATAATTGATAGCCTTTTGCATATCAGTAAAAGACGCATGAGCACGGTCCGGTCCTCCAAAAGCATCCGCCGTTTTCTCTTGCAGTTCCACCTCCACTTCTTCCAGATAGCGCTCAGGCAGAATACAATCGGAATCTAATATAATAAGGTATTCCCCACTGGCACGCTCCGCTCCATAATTCCGAGTTTGGCCCGGTCCGGAATTCTCCTTGCAAAAATAATGTATAGTCAACTTATCTATATAAGCATCTACCACCTCTTTGCAAGGCAAAGAAGAGCCATCTTCTACTACAATTACTTCAAAATCCGAAAATGTTTGCCGGAGCAAGCTTCCTAACAACTCATCTACCTCATCAGGACGGTTATAAACCGGTATGATAAAAGAATATTTCATACGTTTTCATCGCTTTATGCTACAAATATAAGGGATAAATTTCAGATAATGACAAAAAAATAGCAGACAGTTTTACATCACCGTCTATTACCTTCCTATTTTTCAAGTACATTCAACGAATTTAAGACTTTCAGCTCTACACTTCTGCTGGATAATTGAGTTCAAAACCAATGTTTCCGTATTACATCCATGATAGAATAACCATCAAGTTTATTAAAAGATTCCATTATGCATTCCGGTAAAAGGGTAAAAACAAGAATTTCAGAAAATAAAAAAGAGGCTGTCTAACACACAAAAGTCAGACAACCTCTCCTCTTTATATCTTAATCAAAGACTTACGCTTTCACACGGCCCACATAAGAACCATCGCGTGTATCTACTTCAATCGTTTCTCCTTCACTAATAAATAAAGGTACACGTACCTCTGCACCGGAAGCCACTTTAGCAGGTTTCAATGTATTGGTAGCCGTATCTCCTTTTAAGCCCGGCTCCGTATATTCTACTTTCAGCTGCACTTTCACCGGCAATTCTCCATAAAGAATGGTTTCGGTAGAAGCATCGGATACTACATCAATAACCATACCTTCGACTAAAAAATCGGCACCGGTAATCTGGTCGTGAGCAATAGGCACCTGGTCAAACGTTTCCTGATTCATAAAGATATACTCTTCGCCCTCTTTATATAAGAACTGATGCGGACGGCGCTCCACACGTACATCTTCCAATTTCTCACCAATATTGAAACGGCGTTCCAATACATAGCCATTCACCACATCTTTCAATTTTGTACGCATGAAAGTGTTACCTTTTCCCGGCTTTACATGCAGGAAGTCAATACAGAAATACAATTTACCATCCATCCGGATAGCTGTTCCGATTTTAATGTCTTGAGCATTAATCATACTTTTTCTACTTATATTTGATTATTATTTCAATTGTTATTCACTTTCTAAGAGGAATCCGCCTGCAAAAGTAATCCAAATCAGCAAAAAACACAAAAAGTTTTGTCTAAAAATGACTTATCTCTTGGTTTATTTAAAAAAAGCCTCTATCTTTGCAGCCCAATCTGAGATAAAAATAACAATAAAATAAGAATATACAATGAAAAGAACATTTCAACCCTCTAACAGAAAGAGAAAAAACAAACATGGCTTCCGTGAAAGAATGGCTACTGCCAACGGACGCAGAGTGTTGGCTTCACGCCGTGCTAAAGGTCGCAAGAAATTAACTGTTTCTGACGAATACAACGGAAAATAATTTCTCAAAACAACAGGAAAATATAAAGAAGTAAAGGTTTTCATCAGATACCTTTACTTCTTTTATTTTTTATCGTATCTTTGAAGCCCAAATGCGAACATATTAGTATAGACGACTTATGACGATAAAAGATTTTTTTTCATTTAGCAAGAATAAATACTTCTGGCTTAATATTCTTGGCATGATACTATTTATCGTGATTGCCATATACGCCACAATGAAAGGATTGGATATCTATACACAACATGGAAAAGGAGTGCCGGTTCCTAACGTAAAAGGAATGCAACTGGACGAAGCCGAAATGTTATTACGCAACCAGGACCTCGACATTGTTGTTATCGATTCCAGTTACATCTCTGAATATCCCTCAGGGGCTATCGTTGAGCAGAATCCGAATGTTGGTTCACGAGTAAAAAAGGACCGCCTCATCTATGTTACAATCAATTCAAGTAATGCTCCACAAAGAGCTATTCCGGATGTTATAGACAACTGTTCTCTGCGTGAAGCACAAGCTAAAATCGGAGCTGCAGGTTTCATTCTGGGAGAAAATGAATATATACAAGGAGAGAAAGATTGGGTTTACGGTATTAAATATAGAGGCCGCCAACTTGCTTCCGGCGAAAAAGTTCCTATTGGAGCGACTTTAATTCTTGTTGTCGGAGACGACAAATTCTTCATGCCTGAAACAGAGCTTGACAGTTTAAATCATATTATTGATAATAATCATAAAAAAGAGGAAGAAGTAGTAGTCGATGATTCTTGGTTCTAAGAAGATGGAAGAATACTTTGATGAAATAGACGACTCGATGGATGACGTAGAACCTATTGCCGAAACTTCGGAACTCTACGAACATTTCCGTGTAGTGGTTGACAAAGGTCAGGCACCTATCCGTATTGACAAATACTTATTCGAACGAATTGTTAACGCCTCCCGCAACCGTATCCAAAAAGCAGCGGACGCCGGGTTTGTGATGGCTAACGGGAAACCTGTCAAAAGCAACTATAAAATAAAACCGCAAGATATTCTAACGGTAATGATGGATCGTCCCCGCTATGAGAATGACATCATACCCGAAGACATCCCCTTAAACATTGTGTACGAAGACAACGACCTGATGGTTATCAACAAACCGGCCGGCTTAGTTGTACATCCGGGATGCGGTAACTATCACGGCACATTAGTCAACGCCATCGCCTGGCATTTAAAAGACAATCCCCTCTACGACCCGAACGACCCGCAAGTAGGACTCGTCCACCGGATAGATAAAGATACCTCAGGATTGTTAGTCGTAGCCAAGACTCCGAATGCCAAGACGCATTTAGGACTCCAATTCTTCAATAAAACCACCAAACGGAAATACAATGCACTGGTATGGGGAATTATGGAACAGGACGAAGGCACAGTTGAAGGAAATATCGCCCGTAATCCAAAGGACAGAATGCAGATGGCTGTCTTTTCCGACCCAGAAATAGGCAAGCATGCCGTTACCCACTATCATGTACTAGAACGGATAGGTTATGTTACACTGGTAGAATGTGTACTGGAAACAGGACGCACCCATCAAATACGTGTCCACATGAAACATATCGGTCATCCACTATTCAATGATGAACGATACGGAGGAAATGAAATTCTAAAAGGAACACATTTCAGTAAATACAAACAATTTGTCAACAACTGTTTTGCTATTTGTCCACGACAAGCCCTACATGCCAAAACTCTCGGATTCGTACATCCGCGAACAGGCGAAGAAATGTTTTTCACCTCAGAGTTACCGGAAGATATGGTGCAGCTTTTAGACAGATGGAGAACATACATCAGTAATCGAGAAGAATAAACTAAAAATAAAATGAAACGTAACATTGCAATTGTTGCCGGGGGAGATTCTTCAGAACTCCCTGTTTCCCTTCGTAGCGCACAAGGGCTTTACTCTTTTATGGATAAAGAAAGATATAATCTGTTTATCGTAGAAATAGAGGGACACCGCTGGGATGTCACCTTACCCGATGGAAGTAAAACACCTATCGACCGCAACGATTTCAGTTTCCTGAATAAAGGAGAAAAAAAGAACTTTGATTTTGCATATATCACCATTCACGGAACTCCCGGAGAGAACGGAATCTTACAAGGATATTTTGATTTAATAGGGCTTCCCTATTCTTCATGCAACGTATTGGTGTCGGCCATGACCTTCAACAAATTTACGCTAAACCAATATTTAAAGGGATTTGGTATCCGGGTGTCCGAATCGCTTATCCTCCGCAAGGGATTCGAAATTACCGACCAAGAAGTAATGGAGAAGATAGGTCTGCCTTGCTTTATCAAACCGAATGCCGGAGGCTCCAGTTTCGGCGTGACAAAAGTGAAAACACAAGAGCAAATTCAACCAGCCATCGAAAAAGCGTTCCACGAATCGGACGAGGTAATGATTGAAGCTTATATGAAAGGAACCGAGATTACCTGCGGATGTTATAAAACAAAAGAGAAAGAAGTCGTGTTTCCTATTACAGAAGTGGTTACCGATAATGAGTTCTTTGATTATGACGCCAAGTACAACGGCCAAGTGAAAGAAATCACACCGGCCCGTTTATCAGAAGACACCACAGAAAGGGTTAAATTAATCACTTCTGCCATCTACGATATATTAGGATGCTCCGGTATCATACGCATTGACTATATTATTACGGAAGACAACAAAGTAAATTTGCTCGAAATCAATACAACTCCCGGAATGACAACAACAAGCTTCATACCCCAACAGGTAAAAGCGGCCGGATTGGAAATGAAAGGTGTACTAACTGATATTATTGAAAATAAATTTTAGAGCCATGAATATTCCTGCAGAATTTGATGAGATTCGTCCTTATACTCCGGAAGAGCTTCCGAAGATTTATGAGGAGTTGATTGCGGACCCAGACTTCCAAAACGTAATCAGCCATGCAATGCCACAGATTCCTTTTGAGGTTTTTGCCGCCAAAATGCGTTCGTGCAAAACAAATATGGAGTTCCAAAAAACGTTCTGCTATGATTTTTTATGGGACATTGCCCAAAAACACAGCGACGGTTTAACTATGGACTGTTCTTCGCTTGTAGACAAAAAGCAATCGTATACATTCATATCGAACCACCGGGATATTATTCTCGATTCGGGTTTTCTCTCCATCTTGCTGGTCGACAACGATATGAATACGGTAGAGATTGCCATCGGAGACAATCTTCTTATTTATCCATGGATTAAAAAGCTGGTTCGCGTAAATAAATCGTTCATTGTACAGCGTGCGCTTACTATGCGACAAATGCTGGAAGCATCGGCACGGATGTCCCGCTACATGCATTTTGCCATTGCGGAAAAGCATGAAAGCATTTGGATTGCCCAACGCGAAGGACGCGCCAAAGACTCGAACGACCGGACACAAGACAGTGTATTAAAAATGATGGCTATGGGCGGAGAAGGCGATTTGATTGAACGGCTTCTTTCTCTAAACATTACCCCGGTAGCTATTTCTTATGAATATGACCCTTGCGATTTTCTTAAAGCAAAAGAGTTTCAGATGAAACGAGATATGCCAGATTTTAAGAAAACAACGCAAGACGATTTAAACAACATGCAAACCGGACTGTTCGGATATAAAGGGCGCATCCATTTCCAGATTGCTCCTTGCATCAATACAATGCTCGAAACTTTAAACCGCACTTTATCTAAACAAGAGCTCTTTACACATATCTCTGCTTTCATTGATAAAAGTATCCATACGCATTACCGGTTCTATCCCGGCAACTACGTAGCTTATGATTTATGGAAAGGTGAACAACGTTTCAGTACTCATTATACAGAAAAGGAAAAAGAAACCTTTGAAACCTACTTAACCGGACAATTGAATAAAATAGATTTGCCCCATAAAGACATTCCTTTCTTACGGGATAAACTGCTTGCCATGTATGCGAATCCACTTATTAACTATTTAAACGCAACCTCGCTATGAGAAAGAAAAGATACACTTTGACGCCGTTTCTGAGTTTGTTGCTCTTCACGTTATTAAGCGCTAGCTGTGGTGACGACGATAATTATGTGTATCCTCCTGTTTTGACGGAGTTTGTGGATGCGCACGTCAATTCAGATTTTTATATAGACAAAATTGTTACGGACCAGGGTGAAACGCTCCTGTTAGAGAATAATGTTTCGGCAAAAGAGCTTCAGACCGATAGCTATTATCGTGCACTTTGTATGTATGAGAGAATAGATACTCAATCGAATCAGGCCAAAGCCTATTCCTTAAAGTTGGTTTTCTCCTCTACTCCTATCCCTTCCGAGAAATTTATACATGGGGTTAAAACAGACCCTCTGTCCGTACAAAGTATCTGGCGTGGAAGAAATTATTTAAATATCATTGTTTTGCCTAAAGCACAAAACATTACACATAGCTACCATTTCATTGAAGATAGTGTAGTAACCCGCGAAAGTATAACGAAGGTGTATCTGAAACTATATCACGACCGGAATAATGATTTGGAGGCATACGAACAAAAAACATACCTTTCTGTTCCCTTACATAGTTATTCCATGCAAAAGGGGGACTCCATCTATTTTAGAGTTAACACCTATAAAGAAGGAATAAAAACCTGGAAGTTCGCCTATTAAAATATTCTTAGTTATGAAAACGATTTTAGTTGTCAGCATTTGCTTTATTGTCGGTATACTTTATGCCTGCCAGAAATCACCTGATATCCAATCACTCTCTCCCGATAAATTCGAAGAGTTGATTACAGACGATAAAGTACAATTGGTGGACGTACGCACTGCTGCCGAATATTCTGAAGGGCACCTCCCCGGCGCTCTAAATATTAACATTATGGACGACCATTTCGAGAATGCCGCACAACAACTTTTATCTAAGGACGCCCCAGTAGCTGTTTATTGCAAAAGCGGACGCCGAAGCAAGAAAGCTGCGCAAGAACTCATCAAAGCCGGATATCAGGGATACGACTTAGATAATGGGATACAGGGCTGGAAAAAAGCCGATAAAACTATTGTTAAGTAGATGTTCCAGACTTTCATACTACGAAGAAAAGGAACCGATGAAATACTCCATAAGTTTAGAGAACTCTTCCTTGCATATTCGCATTTGTCAGACCACAAGCCTATTATCCCCTTCCTTAAAAACTTTACTCACAAGGGATAAAGTTATAGTTACTCCGAAATAATGGCTCACCAGCAAAATCCTGTGTTTATGCATACAGTTTCATCAATCTAAACAAGAAAAACTTTATGTCTATTACTCCCCTTAGCTGTGCTCTAAATTGTTTGATTTTGGCATTAAAAGGGGTCACCCGTAGAATCCTATGTATCAATAATCAAAGAATGGTAGGTGAATCCAAATAAAGCCGTTATTAGCTTCACATTCATAAGCTAACAACGGCTCTCATATTATAAAATGACAACTCGAAATGTTTCTGGAAAGAACTTGAAGAGACTCTATATTATTGCGATTACGTCTAACAATATCAAACTCTATTTCACACACTCCAATTGCAACAAATCTTCTATGGAAGGATTTTGTTTCACAATCATACCTTGCGGGTCAATCAAGAAAAGCGTTGGCAACTGAGTTACCTTATAATCGGCTGCAATCGTATTATCCTTGAAAGCTTTCAGTTCACTCGTATTCGTCCAAATAATTCCATCTTCCGAAGTAGCCTTTTCCCACTGTTCCCTTTTATCATCCATACTAATGCCACACACCCGAATACCCCGTTTATCCAACTCGGCAATCTGTTTCTTCAACTCTTTTGCTTTGATGCGACAAGGACGACACCACGATGCCCAGAAGTCAAGCAGCACATAATGTCCCTTAAAATCAGAGAGACGGACTTCTTTCCCCTGCAAATCATGGGTTATAAAGTCGGGAGCCGGACGGTTTTGAATCCACTTGTCTTTCGCTTCGTTATATTTTTGCATAAAACTTCGGAAGGAAGAAGTTTCCCGATAGGTAACGGTATCCAAACACTGATAAACCTCCCGCAACTCAGGATAAGTATAAAGCAACAATTCACCGGCCAACACCACTCCGGCAAAAGTCTGTGGAATCGATTGAATATAAGCCCTCTTCCGCGCCTCGTTTTTCTCAAACAAAGCACTGGATTCCTTATTCAATTGTTCCATTGCCGACATATCGTTCTTCTCTTCCGCTTCTTTCATTTTCCGCTGTATAGATTCCGACTTCTCTGCAAAATCTTTCTCCTTTTCGCTTTGATATTGCGTATACAATTTATGTTCTTTCCCCTGCAACACTTGTACCGAAGGCCGTTTATCGGCATCGACCGCTACCTTATATTTTCCTCCCGGTTCGGCCAAGATGGAGACATCAAACTGATAAGGACGCGTACGTACTCTATACACATCGGCATTCGCTATCTTTCTTTTAAAAGAAAACTCCGTTTCATTATTCAATACAACAGAATCCAAATTCTCTAATCGGTTTTTCACGTATGAGAGATAAATCTTTCCGGTAAAAGGCTTGGTCATCACTCCCGTGACCTCCATTTCTGAGTTCTGTGCCAAAAGATACGGCATACCCAATGCCACCAAGAACATAAACATAAGTAGTTTTTTCATACCCCATTAATCATTTGTTATATATAATACGAGGAGAAAGGAAAAAACGACAGCAAGAATCTCGTTTTTTTCTTCCTGATATCTTAAAGAAACAAAAAAAAGATTCTCCTTTGGCGTTTCCTTTTCATTTCTGCTCCTTATTTAATAGGTATTTAAACGATGGTTTCAGGAGATAGAAGATATATATGCAAATGAAGACTCGCTATAAACGAAAGCTCGGCATTGTGAATGCAGTGATAAAGTTCAGAATCGTAGAAAGCAGAAACTACGACATCGGCAGGTATGATGAATAAAGTTCAAGTTTATCGTAAAAAGAGCCTTTTTTATAATGAACGTTCGTTTAGCCTCAAACGAACGTTCACTTAGGAGGAAACGAACGTTCGTTTCCTCAAAATGCTCTATATATAAAGTCACCGCTTACTTGTCAGCAAAGGTAAAACCTCGGTTTCAAGGAGCAGATGCTTTATCTGTTGTATTTATCGGTCAGTCCAAACCTTCCAAGATACGCTTCAATACTACAGTTGCAGAAATCTCACGGTTGGCTGCTTCCGGTATAACTATAGATTGCGGACTCTCTATCACCTCATCGGTTACAATCATATTCCGGCGTACAGGTAAACAATGCATAAAGTAAGCATTGTTTGTTACAGCCATTTGTCTGTCGCTTACCGTCCAAGCACGGTCTAAACTTAGAATTTGTCCATATTTATCACCCGCATAGGCTGCCCAGTTCTTGGCATAAACAAAATCAGCCCCTTCGAAAGCCTTCATCTGGTCGTATTCCACCTTGGCGTTTCCTACAAACTTCGGGTCCAATTCATATCCTTCCGGATGGGTAATCACAAAGTCGTAATCCGTGGCATTCATCCACTCGGCAAATGAGTTCGGCACAGCCTGAGGCAACGGACGCGGATGGGGCGCCCAAGTCATCACCACCTTCGGACGTGCTTGTTTCTTATATTCTTCTATCGTAATCAAATCGGCAAAGCTCTGTAACGGGTGACGGGTAGCCGCTTCCATAGAGAAGACCGGTTTACCGGAGTATTTAATAAACTGGTTCAAAATGACCTCATTATAATCCACCTCTTTGTTTTCGAAACGGGCAAAGGAACGCACTCCAATTACATCGCAATAACATCCCATCACCGGTATAGCTTCCAATAAATGTTCCGGTTTGTCACCGTCCATAATCACTCCGCGCTCGGTTTCCAACTTCCATGCTCCCTGATTGATATCCAATACCATCACATTCATACCCAAATTTAAAGCAGCCTTCTGGGTGCTCAAACGAGTACGTAAACTTGAGTTAAAGAAAATCATCATCAACGTTTTATTCCGTCCCAGTTCCACATATTTAAACCGGTCTTTCTTTATCTCAAAGGCCTCTTGCAGAGCCGACTTCAAGTCGCCCAAATCTTGTACACATGTAAAATTTCTCATTCTTATTTTATTTTCTATTCATTCTGTAAAGAAGAAAAGCTGACTCCAAACAGGCCCTTCCGAAAGAAGAGGTTCCGATATGCATTACTCCTTACCAGAATTCCATTTCTAAATTCTAAATTATTCTCTCACTTGCCCGTTTCCTTTAATAATCCATTTGTAAGAAGTTAATTCTTCCAATCCCATCGGTCCACGAGCATGAAGTTTTTGGGTACTGATGCCTATTTCCGCTCCCAAACCAAACTGCGCACCATCGGTAAAAGCAGTTGAAACATTGGTATAGACACACGCTGCATCCACTCGTTTGGTGAAAGTCTCCGCCGCAGCTTCCTCCTCGGTGATAATACATTCGCTATGCTTTGAGCTATACATACGGATATGTTGCAAAGCTGCGTCCAAAGAAGATACCGTTTTAATAGCCATCCGGTAAGAAAGGAACTCCGTTCCGAAACTTTCCTCCGTTGCCGGAAACAGAAGTTCTGCCGGATAACGCCCTTCTAAAGCTTCATAAGCCGGCTCATCTGCATAAATCTCCACATTAAACTCCTCCAACATCTCACATAATGCAAACAAATCCGGTAACCTCTTTTCGTGTATCAATACACAATCTAACGCATTGCATACACTCACACGGCGAGTTTTAGCATTAAATATAATTCTGGCTCCCTTCTCCACATCTCCAAACTCATCAAAGTATGTATGGCAAATTCCTGCACCGGTCTCAATAACCGGCACCTTGGCATTCTCCCTTACATAATTAATCAAGCCACTACTTCCACGCGGTATAATGAGGTCTACATACCCCACTGCTTCAAGTAATTCCGCAGTAGTTTCCCGGTCGGAAGGTAACAGTTCCACCACCTGTTTATCCACTCCCATACGTTCCAATACGGAATGAATTACTTTGATGATAGCCTTGTTCGAACAGTCGGCATCACTACCTCCTTTCAGAATACATGCATTACCCGATTTCAAACATAAAGAAAACACGTCAAACGTTACATTCGGCCGCGCCTCATAAATAATACCTATCACTCCGAACGGAACGCTGATGCGGGTCAGTACCATCCCATTAGGACGAATACTATGCTTCAACACACGTCCCAGTGGAGAAGGCAATATGGATACATTCCTCATATCCGAGGCTATCCCTTCCAAACGGGGAAGAGTCAGTTTCAAGCGGTCGTATCGCGGATCGCCCGTTCCCATTTTTTCCAGGTCTTTTTTGTTTTCAGCCAAAATGAAAGCACTCTGTTTCATTGCTTCATCGGCTACCGCCCGGATAATCTGGTTAATCTTTTCATCACTTAGCAACGACAAGCTTCTGCTTGCCTGCTGCACCTGTTCAAATGTTTCCGTTAACATCCTTCCAAATATAAGTAATCGTAATGGACAAGCGGTTTCTTCCCATGCTGGCCAATCATTTTAGAGGCCTGCTCCGAACTGAAACTTGTTTTACCCACTCCGATTTGTTCTCCTTTACAATCCATAATACGTATGATGTCATCCTTCTCGAATTCCCCTTCGATACGGGTAACTCCTACCGGCAAAATACTCACGGCTTTATTGCCATGTATCACCTCCGTTACACAATCGTTCAGATAGACTGCACCTTTGGCAAAGCCTTCCGAATGAGCAATCCATTTCTTCACGCTGGAGACTTCCGTACGGGAAGATACAAATCGCGTACAGACCGTATCTTCGGGATGTTCCATCAAATCGAGCAGGATTCCATCCTTCTTTCCATTGGCGATAAATACGGTAATTCCCTCATCGGCCACTTTACGTGCGATATTGGTCTTTGTAAGCATGCCTCCCCGTCCGAAACCGGACTTCTCGGTTTGTATATAATCGGATAAATCCTTTCCCTGCTCCACTTCGCGTATCACCGTAGCATCCGGGTCGGAAGGCGAACCGGTATAGATACCGTCGATATTGCTTAATATAACCAACGCCTGTACATCCATCATCGAAGCGATAAGTCCCGATAATTCATCATTATCGGTAAACATCAGCTCTGTTACGGAAATGGTATCATTCTCATTTACAATAGGAAGCACTCCATTCGCCAACATTACCCGCATACAATTCCGCTGATTCAAATAGTGACGACGTGTACCGAAATTCTCTTTGGTAGTGAGCACCTGTCCTACAGGAATCTGATGCTCCCGAAAAAGCTCATAATAACGATTAATCAGTTTGGCTTGTCCTACAGACGAGAACAACTGGCGTTGCTCCACACTATCCAATTTCTTAGAAGGTTTCAATTCACTGCGTCCGGAAGCGACAGCTCCGGATGAAATAAGGATAACTTCCAGTCCCCCTTTGCGTAGTTCCGCTATTTGGTCAACCAAAGCAGACATACGGGTAACATCCAGCGTTCCGTCTTTGCGAGTCAACACATTGCTGCCCACTTTCACCGCTATCCTTGTAAACTGATAGTGACTCATCTCTTTTTTCTCTCCTTCTTGTTTGTTTATGCAAAAGTAAAGAATATCTTCTACATTTCGGTATAAATAACCGTTTTATTTCGCTATTTAAGCATAAAAACGAAAGAATATGCATACTTACTGCATATTCTCCCGTTTCACTCTTGAGGAAGCCTGAAATATAAAAGCCCTAATCAGACTTTCTTTTTTGTATTCTCTTTCACCACTTTTTCGGCGTACACTTGCTCTTCCTTATTAACCAAAACCACAACGCTTCCGCCGGCATTGGAATAAGGGGATGTTACGGCACTCAATGTCTCATCTTTAAGCATTGCCTGCACACCATTTGCTTCTAACAAACCTTTCACTAGTTCTGCCTCCCAAAGGTCGCCTCTATAGACTTCCACCAATGAGCCGTAAATTTTCGTTGCCATAGCTTTCCTTTTTATTATTAAACAATATATACAACCATAAGGTTTAAGATACGCTTTATAAAACAGGCGATTTTTTAATCCGCTACTATCCGTCACCTAATATACACATATTCATTCAACTTTGCAAAAGATTTTCCTGAAAATATCTGAAGAGAGAAAAAAGAATCCGCTCTCAGTACAAAAATGCACTTGAGAGCGGACTCTTTCTTCTATTTTAATAGGGGTCAATTGTCTTTCTGGCGAATCTCCACACGACGAATCTTACCGCTGATTGTTTTAGGCAATTCCTCTACAAATTCAATCACACGAGGATATTTATAAGGTGCGGTAACACGCTTTACATGGTCTTGCAGTTCCTTCACGAGGTCAGGGCCTGCTTTCGCTTTATAATCTTGAGCCAATACAATGGTCGCTTTCACTACCTGGCCGCGAATTTCATCGGGCACACCCGTTATGGCGCATTCCACTACAGCCTTATGAGTCATCAACGCACTTTCCACTTCGAACGGGCCAATACGGTAACCGGAACTTTTAATCACATCATCAGCCCGGCCCACAAACCAGTAATAACCATCTTCATCCCTCCAAGCCACATCTCCGGTATAATAAAGTCCATCATGCCAAGCCTCATCCGTCAGTTCTTGATTCCGGTAGTATTCTTTAAACAATCCCAACGGCTTTCCGTTAGCGGTATGAATCACAATCTGTCCCTGCTCTCCGTCTTCAGCCGACCGGCCATCCGGTGTCAGCAAGTCTATGTCATATTGCGGATTGGGCACTCCCATACTTCCCGGTTTCGGCTCCATCCAAGGAAAAGTTCCCAACGTCAGGGTGGTTTCTGTTTGTCCGAAACCTTCCATCAAACGGATTCCCGTCAGTTCTTTAAAGGTATCGTACACCGCGGAGTTCAGCGCTTCGCCTGCCGTAGTGCAATATTCCAAAGAAGAAAGGTCGTATTTGGTCAAATCTTCCCGAATCAGGAAACGATAGATGGTAGGAGGCGCGCAAAAAGAAGTAATATGATAATCCTGAATCTTCTTCAGCATCTCACTCGGAGTAAACTTCTCATGGTCGTACACAAACACATTGGCACCGGCTATCATCTGCCCGTACAGTTTTCCCCACACCGCTTTTCCCCAGCCGGTATCGGCAATGGTAAGGTGCAGACTGTCTTCATGCAAATTATGCCAGTAACTTCCGGTAGAGATATGTCCAAGCGGGTAAGTAAAGTCGTGCGCCACCATTTTAGGTTCGCCGGTAGTTCCCGAAGTAAAGTACATCAAAGAGATATCCTCATTCGTATTTACCTTTTCCGGACGGACAAACGGAGCAGCCTGTTCTATGCCTTTGGCAAAATCCTCGAACCCTTGCGGAATGTACGGACCGGTGCTCACCACCTTCTCCACGGTGGGCGATTCGGGCAACGCATCTTTAATGTGCTGCAGAATAATTTCCTCGCCTGCCGCAACAATCATCTTAATGCTTGCCGCATTGCAACGGTATACAATGTCTTTCTTTGTCAGCAAATGTGTAGCGGGAATAGCCACGGCTCCCAACTTATGCAGAGCAATAATGGAATACCAAAACTCATACCTGCGTTTCAAGACCAACATCACCATATCTCCTTTTCCTATCCCCAGGCTTTGGAAATAGGAAGCCGTCCGGTCTGTATATTTTTTCAAATCCGCATAGGTATATTGGCGATGTTCGCCTTTATCATTCGTCCACAAAAGAGCCTTTTTATCCGGCTGTTCTGCCGCCCATGCGTCAATCACATCATATCCGAAATTAAAGTTCTCAGGTACTTTGATATGGAAGTTCTTGATAAAATCCTCCTGAGAAGTAAAAGTTGTCTGTGTTAAAAATCTTTCTACCATATTACATTATTATTGCCAGAAACTGCACCGGTTTTCCATCTAATGCCAACATGCCATGGGGCAATGCCGAATTAAAATACAGGCTGTCTCCTTCATTCAAAATAAGTTCTTTTCCATTAATATTCAGCAACATTCTTCCTTCCAGTACCATATTGAATTCTTGTCCGGGATGGGAGTTGAACTGTACCGTAGCATCGGCTTTGGGAGAAACGGTTACGATAAACGGGTCGGCGATACGTCCCAGAAAGCCTGAGGCCAAAGATTGGTATTTATAGGCAGCCCGGCGCTCCACCGACATACCTGTACCGGCACGGGTAAGGAAATAACTGCTCATTTTAGGTTCTTCTCCAAACATCAGCACGCCTAATGAGATACCATAGCGGCGTGAGATACGTTGTAACGTACTAACGGAGATATCTACCGTTCCACTTTCCACCTTTCTATATTCGTCTAAAGACATCTGGCAGGTTTCCGCCACATCTTCTTCCGAAAGTTCCAGCACATCACGCAATCCTCTTACACGTGCGGCTATTTGTTTAATCTGCTCATTCATAACTGTTCGTTTATATGGCTCAAAGATACTTATTTTCAATTATACAGCATAAGGAAATAGAAAGTTTCTACAAAAACCATCTAATGGGTGTTAAAAATTGCACAAAGCCTTGTAATATGTGCGATTATGAGATAAATTCTTTACGAAAACAGCACAGATAGTTGCAAACATAATTAATCGGCAATCCCGTCTCCTCAGATAGTCGTCGCCTTGTACAAAACTTGAAAGTTTTAGCTACAACTTCCCGATTTATTTTCTACTTTTGTCATTTATCGGAAAAATGACCTAAAACAGATACCTTATGAAAGAAGAAATTGCTTCCCGACTGGCTTCCTTACGAAAAGCCATGCAAGAGCAGGTGCTCGATGCAGTAATCATTCCCAGCACCGACCCGCACGCCAGCGAGTATGTACCCGATTATTGGAAAACACGTAAATGGATATCCGGCTTCAACGGTTCTGCCGGCACAGCTGTCATCACCCTGGATAAGGCTGCCCTTTGGACCGACTCCCGTTATTTTCTGCAAGCCGGAGAACAACTGTCCGGTACGGAATTTCAACTGATGAAAGAACGGCTTCCCGAAACGCCTTCCATCGCCGACTGGTTAGGGAGCGTTCTGCCCGAAGATTCTTCCGTAGGTATCGACGAATGGGTGTACAGTGTGGCCGATACGGAGCAACTGCGTTCCGAACTGAAACCTTACGGACACTCGCTTTGCACCGATTTTACACTCCCCAAAGGATTGTGGAACAATCGTCCGCCCCTTCCCGACGGTCCGGTATGTATCCAACCCCTTATTTATGCCGGACGCTCATGCAAGGAGAAGTTATCACTGCTGCGCGACGAGCTCCGCGCACGGAACGTAGAGGGTCTATTGGTTCCGGTATTGGACGATATCGCCTGGACGCTGAACATCCGGTGCAACGATATACATTGCAATCCGGTTGCCGTGAGTTACCTGCTTATTACCCAAAGCGACGCCACCTTATTTATACAGTCGGAGAAGCTGACTCCCGAAGTCATAGAGTATTTGCTCGAAGAGGGGGTAAAAACCCTTTCCTACAAAGAGATTGAGCACGCACTGCGTACTTATCCGCACGCTTCGATATGGATAGACTCCGCACGCACCAACTATGCATTGTGGAACTGCGTCCGCCCGGACGTCGACATTTACACCGGAGAAGCGTCGCCTATCGCCAAGATGAAGATGATTAAGAACGAAGCCGAAATAGCGGGATTCCGCCAAGCCATGCTGCGTGACGGCATTGCGATGGTCAAATTCCTGAAATGGCTGGAGGAAGCGGTACCCGCCGGAAAAGAGACGGAGATGAGCATCGACCGGCAACTTTATGCCTTCCGGGCTGAACAACCGTTATTTAAAGGTATTAGTTTCGACACCATTGCCGGTTACAAAGAGCACGGCGCCATTGTGCATTATGAAGCGACTCCGGAAACGGACGTTCCGCTGAAAACGGAGGGCCTCTTGTTGCTCGACAGCGGCGCACAATATCAAGATGGTACGACAGATATTACACGTACCATTGCACTCGGCACACTGACCGAAGAAGAGAAACGGGATTACACGCTTGTACTCAAAGCGCATATAGGTCTGTCGCGAGCCAAATTTCCGAAGGGGACTTGCGGAACACAGCTGGACGCACTGGCTCACGCTGAACTCTGGAAAGAGGGGCTGAACTATATGCATGGTACGGGACATGGTGTGGGTTCGTACCTGAACGTACACGAAGATCCTCACCAAATCCGCATGAATTATGTACCCACTCCACTGCAACCGGGCATGACGGTAACCGACGAACCCGGTCTGTACAAAGCCGGCCGTCATGGTATCCGTACCGAAAATACGTTGTTGGTAACGCCTTATAAGGAAACGGAGTTCGGGGAGTTTTACCAGTTCGAACCGCTAACACTTTGCCCGATAGATACCACGCCACTGATTCCGGAAATGTTAACCAAGGAAGAGATGGAATGGCTGAACGATTATCACCAAACGGTATACGAACGGCTGGCACCGCACTTGGATGAGGAACACCGCCAATGGTTGCTTAGTAAGTTGAGAGCTTGTTAAGTGGAGAGTGGAGAATTGAGAGTGGAGAGTTTGATTCAATGGAAAATTGAAAGTTGAAAATTGAAAGTGAAATGCCTTCAAAAAGGAGATATAAAATTACAATTAAATAATAGTATGGCTTATATTAAATCAGTAAGAGGATTTACCCCCAAAATAGGAAAAGATTGTTTCCTTGCAGAAAACGCTACCATTGTAGGTGACGTAGAAATAGGTGAAGGATGCAGCATCTGGTTCAATGCTGTGTTGCGTGGCGATGTGAACAGCATCCGCATCGGCAACAACGTGAACATACAGGATGGCGCCGTATTGCACACCCTATATCAGAAATCTACCGTTGAAATCGGCAATAATGTATCGGTGGGGCACAATGTCACCATTCACGGTGCCGCCATTAAAGACGGCGCTTTGGTGGGCATGGGGGCTACCGTACTCGACCATGCCGTAGTAGGCGAAGGGGCTATCGTTGCCGCCAACGCCTTGGTACTAAGCGGAACAATTATCGAACCGGGCAGTCTTTGGGCAGGAGTCCCCGCTAAATTCGTCAAAAAGGTAGACCCTGAACAATCGAAAGAGTTAAACCAAAAGATTGCCAACAACTACTCGATGTATGCGGGATGGTATAAAGAGGAAGATTAATACTCCCTGATACATTTATAGAATCCGATTAAAACAGTCGAATCTTAGAAGGCTAAAAAAACACCTTCAATAGAATCCCTTTATTTACCTTATTTTATAAAGGTCAAATAAGGGGATTATTATACTTATTTATTTCAGTCTCCAATTCTTCCACTATTCCGATTCAAAAAAGAAATAGTCTCTCTGTTTTCAACATTCCACAACTATTTTACCATTTTATTTAAAAAAAAACGATTTAGGGGTGTCTTATTTATCCCTCTCCACGTAATATATATAAAGAACGTTCTTCATTAAATTATCAACATCTTTAAATTTAAAATTATGAGAAAAATTATTTGTTTATTGGCATTCATTACTATAGCAATCATGCCAATGTTTGCACAAGAGACAGCAACAAAAATTAAACCTGTTGCCGAAACAAAAGACATTACCAGTGGAGGATATGCCAAACTTAAATTAACCTTTCAAATCAAATTAGAGAATTATAGTTTTGCAGAAGGAATTATTCATAATTATCTTGAAAAAGCCGGACTAATGCATAAAATAATAGCAACTCGAAATATACCTCCTACTTACGTTATCGAATTTTATTGTGCCTCTACAGCGACCGGAGATTTCTATAGAGGATTGCTTACTTATTTCCAACAAGAATGGGAGAAAAAGACAGGAAGAGTTGACGGCTATAAACTCATATAAACCAATCACTATGCCGATACGCTACACATTTCTATTTTTCATGGCCTTGCTGGGAAATTTTTCCGGCAAGGCGCAAACAGCGAACGCCTTATTCGTAGAGGTTTCAGGCCATGTACGGGGAATTGAAAACGACAAAAGAAACACCTTCCCTTTACAAGGAGCCAATGTAGAATTTATCTCTTTGCCCGACTCCATTCCAAGTGGCGGTACGATGGTAAACGAAAAAGGAGACTTCCACTCTGCTTATGTCAACGGGCAATTCCGGGAGCGTTTCTTTGTACGCATTTCTTATGTGGGCATGGAGACTTTTACCAAAGAGTGTAGCGGAAAAAAGGTAATAGATGCATATGGCATACCTTCATTAGCCGTATCGCTCGACACGGTTTTCTTGAAAACTCGTCCTATTACCATGGAAGAAACGATAATTGTGGGCGAATTGAAAAAAATGTATATGGCAGGAGATACAACCGTATTCAATACCGATGCCTTCAAGATGCCTTCTGGATCGATACTGCTGGAACTGGTACGCCGACTGCCGGGATTGAACTATGATGCATTGACTGGATTGACTTATCAAGGGAAAAGTATTGAAGAGATACGGCTCAACGGCGAATCTTTTTTCAAGCATGACATGAGTATTGCGTTAGCCAATATTCCTGTAAACCGGCTGGAACGAGTTCAAATTTACGAAACTGGCAAGGAAGAAAATAACCTTATTGAAGAGAAAAAGACGGTGATGGATATGAAAACCAAAGACCCTGTGAATCATCTCTGGCTTGCCAGCCTAACCATGGGAGCTACTGACAAAGAGCACCGTTCATTAGTAGACAGCGAAGGCAGTTCATTCAATAAGGGCTCAGGACAATTGGCTTTATCGGGAGAAAGTTCCAACCTACCGCTCTCCTATTCCGGAAGTTTCGGAGCAACTACGTTCCTTTTATCCGACGCCTCTTCATTACAGACCGAATCAGTCAAGCGCAAAGTTAAAGCGTCTGGAAGCCGAAGCTTAAAACAGATTGACCTAGACGGACTGATTGATTACAAATATCAAAAAGACATAGACCAAAGAACAGATTTCTCGGAAACCTACCTTTCTCCATATAGCCAATTTGACTTGACTGAACAAAACCAAGCTGTTAGGAAACGTTCCATAAGCGGACAAGTGGGTCTTAGCGGAGGCAGTTTTACCAATACCCGCTGGAATATGAATGTCAATTTGGATATGCAACACGGACACAGCGAAACAAATAACCAAACCGGAATGTACAACAAAAATCCATATGAAGGTACGAATTCACCTCTTCATGCTTTTCCAAATCCGGGGGAAGGCCTTATCAACCAAACGGAAAGTCATACACTCGAACGCTCGGAGCAACAACAGTTGGATTGGAGTGGAGACTTTAACCGAACATTCGATAACGGAAGAAAAACATTCTCGGGAAGAGCTAACTTCCAATACAACCACTCACAAAACAAACAACTGAACCAATTCCGGACACGCTATTTTTTATTGGACGATTCCACTGAGGTGTGGAGCCGTTACATCGATACGCCGGTAATCACCCAGACGCTTAATCTACTAGCCGATTATACCCAATTTTTCGGAAAACATTCATGGGGCATTTCTTATACCTTCGATTATACCCATACCCAAGATAAAAGCAATTATTACAACACCAACAAAATATCTGACACCCCTCTTTGGGAAACAGTGGCAAACGCCCTTACTCCTATCGATAGTTTAAGTCAAAGAGGAACAGGATACACAATAGTCCATACGCTTGCAGCCAAAAGCGATTTCCAATGGAGCAATTGGGAACTCCATACAGGCATTTCCCTTTTACCTACTTACCAACATGTTGAAGCGGAAAGAGAGAATGGTTTCCGACAGGACACCTCGTACACCAAAGTAACCTTTCGACCGGAAGTCGAACTTGCATACCATACCAACCAAGAAGAATGGCAACTTTCGTACTTTGGACAAAGTTTTTTGCCATCGGCCAGTCAACTACTGTCCCTAACCGATTGTAGCAATCCACTTTACATTCGGGAAGGAAACCCACATTTGAAACAAGCATATTATCATTCCGTTGAACTACAATATCGCAAGCGAGGCAACCGAATTCGGTTGAATTGGAATGGTACCGAAAACAGCATTAGTGAAATAACGGAATACAATCCTACCACCGGAGTCCGCCGTACCCGTCCCGAAAACATACAGGGTAACTGGCAGTTACGGGTCAATGTGAACTGGAAGATTCTTTTCAAAAATTTCAGCCTCAATCTGGAAGGGGACCATGGATTTTACCACTTGCCCCAATTTGTACAAGACATAGAATCTAACGTAACAACCGCTCAAAAAAGCGTTACCCGAAAGCACGAATCGGAATGGAAACTAATCGGTAAATACGAACACAAATCTATAGAGACCTCTCTCGTAGCGCAATTCAATTACAACCATTGGAAAAACAATTTGCAGGATTTAAAATCGGTCACTCGGGATTACACCCTCAAAGGATACATTGCCTACTCGTCGCCTTTCCATTTAGTCTGCTATTCGCGTTACACATTCGCCACCCACAACGGTTATTATTTGACAGAGTCAAACCACAACGAACATATCTGGGACCTGGGAATCTCATACAAATTCTTAAAAGAGAAAACAGCTGTTGTCCGATTCGAGTTTTACGATTTACTGCATCAACGAAGTAGTGTACTCCGCCATTCTATAAGTAATAATTGGAGTGAAACCGTACACGCCGGCATCAACCATTTTGCCCTGTTCACATTTAGCTACCGTTTCAATCTGTTCCAATAAATAGAAAAGGCATCTCTTACATATATCGCTTATACTGACCCTAAATAACTAATAATGTGGTGTAGCATAACTAACTATGCTACAGAAATAACTCTTAATGTGAAGCAGGGCAACTAACTATGTTAGTAAAACCCGCTCCCTTCCTATGATGTTTTCACTTTTTGCCAGCACTCCAGCACCTTTTTTTCTAATCCTGTTATGCTTAGCGGCTTACGGGTTACGGCAAAGGGTGCTGGCAGGGTGTTGGCAAATCAGTTGCCAGCACCAAAATAAGCTCATTTTGTCCGCTTTATTCTTAGAACAAGGTATATTTAAGCTTTTATTTCAATTGAGAATCAATAAGATAGCTTTCTGCAAGAACGAATATTCCTATACATACCCATTTTCTTCGAAAACAGCTTCTAAAGACGAAGAAAAAGAGGATAATACACAGACATCAACCAAAGAAGAGCAAAGTTTGGGGTAAAAAGACAAGCTTTATATCATCATACTTGTACAAATACCGACAATTTTATGGTTATACGAGAGCCGGTAATCTAATTCAGGACAGGAGAAGAGGATGAAAAATGATTCGGTAATCCACCGCTTTGCACTAGTACTCTCGCAGGGTAACGTTAGTAGTCTCATCAGCTTACACTAGTACTCTCGCAGGCTTCCGAGACTACTAACACAAAAAAACAATAGGATTTTTCTTCATTACGCAAAGGATTCTACGTCGTGAGATTGATAGCGCAACGTCACGAGGTTGCGCTATGCACGTTGTGAGGTTGCGCTATACACGTCACAACGTTGCGCTATCAACCTCATAACGTACGAAAGCAGCCTCAAGAAACTGTTTTATAAGCACTTGAAGGCGTGTATGTAGTAAAACGATAGAAATCTCTACAGGTAAGACGAAGGAGACTTTGACTAGAAATCCACCATACTCAGCACTTTATCCGCTGCGCCAGCATTTCCTTTTACATAGTGTCCGGCAGCGTCGCCTGCTTGTTTCAGGAAAGTAGCGTCTGTCAGCAACTTGTCCGTCAGAGCGTTAAAGTCGGTCTCGTCATGAATCTCAAAACCACCACCCGATTGCAACAGTTGTTGTGCCTCGCGGAAACGTTTATTGTTCGGTCCGAACATCACCGGCACACCATACACAGCCGCTTCCAACACATTGTGGATACCCACTCCGAAGCCACCGCCAATATAGGCAATCTCACCGTAACGATAGATAGACGACAACAAACCATAACAGTCAATAATCAAACAATCGGCCTGTTTCACGTTTTCTTCGTTAGCCTGGGTATAGCGAAGGTAAGGACGCTTCAGCTTACCGATAATCTCCGACAGATGACTCTCCCCTATCACATGGGGCGCAATAATCAACTTCAGCTCAGGATGTGCATTAAAATATTCGATAAACAAATCTTCGTCGGGCGGCCATGAGCTTCCGGCTACAAACACGGTATAATCTTGTTTGAAAGCCTCAACCAGAGGCAGTTGTTTAGCCTGTTGCATAATCTCCATCACCCTGTCGAAACGGGTATCCCCAACCACCGTCACATTACGGATACCCAATTTACCTAGCAACTCCTTCGACACCTCGTTCTGTACAAACAGGTGGGTAAAACGGGTCAATACCTTATAATAACGTCCGCCATACCAACGGAAAAAGATTTGTTCCCTCCGGAAAATGGAAGAAACGCTGTACACCGGGATATGACGGCGTTGCAATGCTTTCAGATAGTTTTGCCAGAACTCGTATTTAATAAAAAAAGCCATGCATGGATTCGCTATATTCAAAAAGCGCTTCACATTGCGTGGCGTATCAAAAGGCAGGTAGCAAATAACATCCGCCCCTTCATAGTTTTTACGTACCTCATACCCCGAAGGGGAGAAGAATGTCAACAGAATTTTGTATTCCGGATATTGACGACGGATACGCTCCATCAGCGGACGTCCCTGTTCGAATTCGCCCAACGAGGCTGCATGGAACCAAATATAAGGTTCTCCCTCCTTGATATTCTCCCTGAGAATCTTGAACACAGCCGCGTGTCCGTTCACCATTAACCGAACTTTCTTATTAAAAAGAGAGACTATTTTAACGGCTAATAAATATATATAGATTACAAAGCTATACATTATTTTCTAGGCTTTATCCTTTAGTAAAAACAGGGAAACAGTCTCGCTCTACAGCTTTACGGAGGCGGGAAACAGTTTCTTCCTTGCCCAAAAAAGCCGAGATATCAAACATGTGTGGTCCGATGCCATCGCCAACCAACGCCAAACGGAAAGCATTCATAATGTTTCCGGTATGGTAGCCGTTGTCTTCAATCCATTTCATCACCACTTGCTCTTGATGTTCCAAAGAGAAATCGTCCAGGCCTTCAAGCAAATCGGCCAGTTTCAGCATCATCTCCGGAGAGTCTTCTTTCCAACGTTTCTTCCGTGTCTTCTCTTCATATTCGGTAGGAGTTACAAAGAAGAATTTGCAAAGGTCCCAAAGTTCTGCTACAAAGTTCACGCGGCTCTTCATCAGTCCCACAGCGGTAACCACCTTCTCCATCGGAGCCTCTATTCCATGTTCTTTCAAAACAGGCATAAAGAGTTCGGCCACCTTCTCGTCGCTCATCTTCAATATATATTCGTGGTTGAACCAGATGCCTTTCACATAGTCGAACTTCGCACCGGCTTTGCTGCAACGGTGTATATCAAACAGTTGCACCATCTCATCGAGCGACATCAACTCTTGGTCGTTGCCCGGATTCCATCCCAGCAAAGCAAGGAAATTAAGTACCGCTTCGGGAAGATAGCCCGATTCACGGTAACCGGAAGAAACTTCACCGGTCTTTGGGTCGTGCCATTCCAATGGGAACACAGGGAATCCTAAGCGGTCGCCATCGCGTTTACTAAGCTTACCTTTTCCGTCGGGTTTCAGCAACAACGGCAAGTGAGCAAATTCCGGCATGGTGTCTTCCCAACCGAAAGCGCGATAAAGCAATACATGAAGCGGAGCCGACGGCAACCACTCTTCACCACGTATTACATGGGTTATCTCCATCAAATGGTCATCTACAATATTGGCCAGGTGGTAGGTAGGCAGTTCGTCGGCCGACTTGTACAACACCTTGTCGTCCAAAACAGACGAATGAATCACCACTTCGCCGCGAATCAAGTCGTGCACATGCACATCTTCGTTCGGCTCTATTTTAAAACGAACTACATATTGTTCTCCGTTTGCAATCAATCTGTCAACTTCTTCTTTCGACAATGTCAAAGAGTTTCGCATTCCCATACGGGTCGACGCGTCATATTGGAAGTTAGCTATTTCGGCACGCTTCGCCTCCAATTCGGACGGCGTATCAAAAGCAATGTAAGCTTTTCCGGCCTCCAACAGCACCTGCACATATTTTTTATAGATTTCCCGACGTTCCGACTGACGATAAGGGCCGTAGTTTCCTCCGAAGCTAACTCCTTCGTTGAACTGAATTCCCAGCCACTTAAACGACTCTATGATATACTCTTCCGCACCGGGAACGAACCGGTTCGAGTCTGTATCCTCGATACGAAAAACCAAATCACCACCGTGCTGACGGGCAAACAGATAATTATACAAAGCTGTACGAACCCCTCCAATATGCAATGCTCCCGTAGGACTTGGAGCAAAGCGAACTCTAACTTTTCTTTCTGTCATGATTGCTTTAGCATATAATTGAGCTGCAAAAATAAGACTTTTTTCCCTAACTTATTGTTTTTTTCCCTATATTCGCACAAAATAAATAGGTATACGTGTTGTTCCGAGAAATAATACAGGCATGAAAAGTTCAAAAAGATTCCCATACAAAGAGGTGATATACAAATGGATTATCTACATTGCAGCGGTAGCCCTTGTGGTATCATTTATGCCTAGCGACGGTAAATTCAATTACCAGTTCGAAGTAGGAAAGCCCTGGAAATACGGCCAGCTGATGGCGACATTCGATTTCCCCATTTACAAGAGTGAGAAAGTGATAAAAAAAGAACAAGACAGCATCCGTTCCATGTTCCAACCTTACTTTCAAAGAAATGCTCAAGTGGAAACGGATGAATTGAAACAAATGAAAAGTGACTTCGACAAAGGCTCTTTCAGATTGGGTTACGATTATATCCGCCATATTGAACGGACCTTAAAAGCTATCTACAATGCGGGAATTATTTCCAACGAAGAAAAAAGCAAACTGGAAAAAGACAGCATTTCGTCCATCATGATTGTGGAAAAGAACTTAGCCGCTCCGCGTTTGGCCCAAGAGGTCTTTACGGTAAAAGAGGCTTACGAATACCTGATAAATGCCGATACCGCGCACTACAAAAAGAGCATATTGCAGTATGGCAACCTCAATAATTACATCAGTCCGAACCTTACTCTGGATAAAGAAAAAACCGAAGCGGCCATACAAGAAGCTCTAGCTAATATCTCTTGGGCGGAAGGCATGGTAATAAGCGGGCAAAAAATCATTGACCGGGGAGAAATGGTGACCAACGATACGTACAAAATACTGGAATCGTTACGGAAGGAATCGCTGAAAAGAAGCGGTAGCATCGAGCAAAAAAGACTGATTATTGTAGGAGAAATCTTGTTTGTGGGCATGCTTATGCTTAGCTTTATGTTCTACCTCGACCTCTTCCGGAAAGATTACTATCAACGGAAGCGAAGTATCTTATTACTCATTTCGCTAATCATTATTTTCCCTATTATCTCTTCGCTGATGGTAGCCCACAACATACTGAGCGTCTATCTATTACCATTCGCCATGGTTCCTATCATCGTGCGGGTATTCATGGATTCGCGGACAGCGTTCATGGCACACGTCGTGACCGTTCTGCTTTGTTCCATCATTCTGCGCTCTCCTTACGAATTTGTGTTGCTTCAAATTGTAGCCGGACTGGCTGCTATCTATAGTTTACGGGAATTGTCGGAACGTTCGCAGTTATTCCGTACGGCTTTGTTTATCACTCTCTGCTATTGCTTGCTCAATTTTTCATACGACCTTATTCACGAGAATGATTTATCAAAGTTGAACTTCCCCATGTACCTCAACTTCTTGATTAACGGTATCTTGCTCTTGTTCGCTTACCCCTTGCTGTTCATATTGGAAAAAACGTTCAGCTTCACTTCCAACGTCACATTGGTAGAGCTTTCGAACATCAACCACCCTTTATTGCGCGAGATGTCGGAAACGGCGCCCGGCACTTTCCAGCATTCCATGCAGGTGGCTAATCTGGCAGCCGAAGCAGCCAATAAGATTGGTGCAAAAAGTCAGCTGGTACGTACCGGAGCACTGTATCACGATATTGGCAAAATGGAGAATCCGGTTTTCTTTACAGAGAATCAGGCGGGAGTGAATCCGCATAAGACATTGAGTAACGAACAAAGCGCCCAGGTTGTGATAGGGCATGTTACAAACGGATTGAAGTTGGCCGAAAAGTATAACTTGCCCAAAGTGATTAAAGAATTCATCTCCACCCATCACGGACGGGGAAAAACCAAATATTTCTATATCTCTTATAAAAATGAACACCCCGACGAACAGGTGGACGAATCCGTATTCACTTATCCGGGTCCTAACCCGCAAACAAAAGAGCAAGCCATTCTGATGATGGCCGACTCGGTGGAAGCGGCCTCTCGCAGCCTTCCGGAATACACCGAAGAAAGCATTGGTAATCTGGTGGATAAAATCATCGATTCGCAAGTGGCAGAAGGTTATTTCCGCGATTGTCCCATTACTTTTAAGGACATTGCCATAGCCAAAGGAGTGTTCAAAGAAAAACTAAAGATTGCGTATCATACACGCATCAGTTATCCGGAATTGAAAAAATAGACCATGCAGAAGTTTGTGGATGTTATTTTACCCTTGCCGCTGGCCAATCGGTTTACCTACTCCTTGCCCGACGAATACTCGGAAAAGATAGAAATCGGTTGCCGGGTGATTGTACCTTTCGGACGGAAGAAATTCTATACCGCCATTGTGGTGAATATTCATTACTGTCCGCCGCAAGAGTACGAAACCAAAGACATTGCCGAGGTATTGGACGAACAGCCCGTTTTGCTGCCTATGCAATATAAATTCTGGGAGTGGATTGCGTCCTATTATTTATGTACACCGGGAGATGTGTACAAAGCAGCTTTGCCTTCGGGCATGAAACTGGAAAGTGAGACCCTTATCGAACTGAATCCCGACTTTGTTGCCACCACTGTATTACCGGAAAAGGAGCAACGGATTCTCGACCTTTTATCGGAGAAACCGGAGCAGTGTATCACTGAGTTGGAAAAGAACGGAGGGATAAAAAACGCCCTTTCCACCGTAAAATCTCTGCTCGACAAGGAGGCTATTTTCATTAAAGAAGAGCTGAAACGCAACTACAAACCCCGAACCGAAGCGCGTGTCCGGTTAACGGAGGGGAACCGTACGGAAGAGAATCTCCGCCAATTGTTCGATGAGCTGGCAAAAGCGCCCAAACAGTTGGCTATGCTCATGAAATATATAGAACTGTCGGGACTCTTGAACAGGGCTACCCCCAAGGAAGTAAACAAAAAAGAATTGATTACTCGTTCAAATGCATCGCCGGCCGTACTCAACGGACTAATTGAGAAACAGGTTTTCGAGGTTTATTACCACGAAATAGGCCGGCTTTCGCAAGAGGTTGTCTCTATAAACGAGCTTCACCCCTTGAACCCGGCACAGCAAGAGGCTTGTCAAGCCATCATGACCTCCTTTAAAGAGAAGAATGTATGCCTGCTCCATGGCGTTACCTCAAGCGGTAAGACCGAAATTTATATCCACCTCATACAACAAGTGCTCAAAGCGGGTAAACAAGTACTGTATCTTTTGCCCGAAATTGCCTTAACCACACAGATTACCGAACGGTTGAAAAGGGTTTTCGGCAATCGGCTGGGCATTTATCATTCCAAATTCCCCGATGCCGAACGGGTGGAAATCTGGCAAAAACAGTTGAAAAGTGAACCCTACGACATCATTGTAGGGGTACGTTCCTCTATCTTTCTCCCTTTTCAGAATCTGGGGTTGGTCATTGTCGACGAGGAACACGAAAACACATACAAGCAACAAGACCCTGCTCCACGCTATCATGCCCGAAACGCAGCCATCATGCTGGCTTCTTTATATAAAGCCAAGACTTTATTGGGTACAGCCACCCCCAGTGTTGAGAGTTATTACAATGCGTTGCAGGGAAAATACGGATTGGTAGAGTTAACCGAACGGTATAAAGACATCCAATTGCCGGAAATTCAAGTAGTCGACATCAAAGAACTGATGCGGAAAAAGATAATGAAAACGCCCTTTTCACCGCAACTTTTGGATGAAATGCGAAAAGCGTTGGAACAAAAAGAGCAAGTAATCCTTTTCCAGAACCGGAGAGGTTTTGCGCCGATGATTGAATGTAAAACCTGCGGATGGGTTCCCAAATGCAAGAATTGTGATGTAAGCCTGACGTACCATAAAGGACTGAATCAACTTACATGCCACTATTGCGGCGCTACGTATCCCGTTCCCCGTTCCTGTCCGGCATGTGGAGAAGTAGAGTTGAAGAATCGGGGATTCGGTACGGAAAAAATAGAAGACGATATACAATTGGTGTTTCCCGAAGCAAAAATTGCCCGCATGGATTTGGATACCACCCGTACACGTACGGCCTACGAACGTATTATCAGTGATTTTCAGGAAGGGAAAACGGATATTCTTATCGGAACACAGATGGTCAGCAAAGGACTTGATTTCGACCATGTCAGCGTGGTGGGCATCCTCGATGCGGACACGATGCTCACTTTCCCCGACTTCCGGGCACACGAACGGGCCTTCCAACTCATGGCGCAAGTAGCAGGCCGCGCCGGAAGGAAAAACAAACGGGGATTGGTTGTTTTGCAAACAAGAAGTATCGATTTGCCTGTTATCCGCCAAGTGGTGGAAAACGACTACAGAGAGTTATACAACGAGCAGTTGCAAGACCGTCAAAAGTACCATTATCCCCCATTTCATCGATTAATTTACGTATACTTGAAACATCGGAAGGAGGATATTCTGAACAGTGCCGCCGAGATTATGGCCTCACAACTTCAAACCGGATTAGGCGAACGGGTATTAGGTCCCGTTAAACCGCCCGTAGGCCGCATACAAATGCTGTTCATTAAGAAAATAATGATAAAGGTGGAACAAAATGCCTCCATGAATAAGGTCTGCGAGTACCTGCAAGCCGTACAACGGAGCATCATCGAAGACGAACGTTTCCACTCATTACTGGTATATTATGATGTAGACCCGCAATAAACGTATGGATAATAAAAAGAAAATACTATTTGTCTGCCTTGGCAACATCTGCCGTTCCTCTACTGCAGAAGAAGTAATGCGTACGATATTGAAGCGTGCCGGAATGGAAAAAGAGATAAAGGTCGATTCGGCCGGACTCATCAGTTACCATGAAGGAGAATTGCCGGACTCCCGCATGCGTATGCACGCAGCCCGCAGAGGTTATAACCTGAGCCACCGTTCACGCCCCGTACGTACAGACGATTTCTACGATTTCGATATGATTATCGGAATGGACGACCGTAACATTCAAGAATTAAAAGAGCGTGCTCCGGGTATAGAAGAAGAAAAGAAAATATACCGCATGACGGATTTTTGTCGGAACAAAGTAGTAGACTATGTCCCCGACCCCTATTACGGAGGCGCTTCCGGTTTTGAGAATGTACTGGACATCCTCGAAGATGCCTGCGAAGGATTATTGGAGACATTGCAAACTGATAACATTTTATCTTGATAATCCGGCAAACACAGAGACTTAGGTAACTGCATAGTTACCACCTATTCATATCAGAACTATAAAAAGCCGGGCATATCCACTGATATCGCACCGGCTTTTATTGAAAAGAGAGAGATTTAGGTTCGTCAAATTCTGCTTTTTATCTTATCAAGCACTTTATTATAAGCGTCCTCATTACGTTTATATGCTTCTGCATCTTGAGAGGAAGCAGAAGCGTTCATTTCCTTCTTCTGATTCAACTTTTGCAAACGTAAACGCACTAAAGCATCTAATTCCTTAAGAGCCTGTTTATCTTTCAAATAATCAGCGGACATAGAGTAAGCATGAGACAGTTCCGTATCACTTATACGCTCCAACTTTGCACATCGGCGACTCACATTCCATACTGCCAACGTATCTTTCTTTTCGCGAGCCATAGTAAGCTCCGTACTGCACTCTATTTCTTCCCTATAAGGTGTATCGTTCTTTTTCATCAACGCCATAAAGTCGCTCAACTTGGCATCAATAGGTCTTCCCTGCTTAAATTCGAAATAGAACAATTTCATCGGATACATGCTCCATACATTCCACACTTTCTCGCTTGCCTTTGTTCCGTAACGCTTAACGAAAGCCTCTTCATTCTTACTTACATATAAGAAACTCTCCTCGTACGGGTCGTCAATATGCTGCAAAAAGAGATTGAAAGCCAATGTATCGGTCAACATCTCCGGCAATTTGCCTGAAAGATACTCCCGAACCACTTTCATACATTCCCCTTTCCGATACGCTTTATTCAGCTCGTCTAAGTAAGACTGAATGAATTCCGGCGAACGTTCCCCCGCTTTATAACGAGCTTCCAACGTTCCGCCTTGTCCTGCGGCCAGTTTCGTCTCCACCTCTTCAATGAATTTTTCTGCCGGCAGATAACCTACAATCCGGAATAAGATTTCTCCATCGTTATTCATGACAAGAAAAGTAGGATAAGCATTCACGTCCCATATTTCACTCAGGTCCGGCCCTTCACCCTTCTCCATATCAAATTTAGAAGAAACGAACTTAGCATTAAAATAATCCCCCATTACCTTTTTAGGGAACTCCTTTGCAGCCATCATCTTGCAAGGCCCGCACCACGAAGTGTAGCAGTCGATAAAAACCATCTTATTCTCGGCTTTAGCCTGCGCCAAAACGTCCTTAAAAGGTTTCTCCACGAAACGGACACCTTCGCTTTCCTGAGCGGAAAGGGAAGCACAAAACAACAAGACTCCTATCGTGAACAAGCCCTTTTGCACCCAACGATTTAATTGATTTATCATAACTTAATAAAGTTACTGCACTAAAGTTAATATTCTATATAAAAAGAACTATCATCAAAAAAGTTCTATTTAATGACAGTTCTTTTTATCTCTTACTTTAATAAATAGAACAGTGGTCAGGAGTACTCCAATCTTGAGTATAAAAACGGGGAGTAACATATCTCATTGCGCAGAATTTTCCTTTTCCCTCAATAGTTCTTACTAAATTCCGAGGTTCACCACCTACTATATCATACATATACACTTTATAAGTGTCTCCTGTCTGAGTTGCTACAACTAAATTTACAAAATTATAGCCCTCTTCTTCATCGGCTGCACATTGTAACCACTGATAAGAAAGATGTGTAATTTGCTCACCAGCGGGAATTCCACTTAAAGTCATGGGTTGGTCTGCATCAACTTTATCCGCGAGATTATAAGCATACAACTGATTATCATAGATGTAATATAAATAATTCGCTGTAAAAACATTTGTAGCATAACATGTAGCATTGGCCACTTTAGAGGATGCATCCAATTCTACCCGTTCATTGGTTGACATAGTAATCGCATTAGCCTCATACAAATATTTCCTTCCTTGTGTGTCTTTCAACAAGAAATAGCATAAATAAGGATGATTAGAAAGTGAGGCACCACACATCACACACTCCATACCTTCTGTAGGATATTCACCATTATCATAATCTCCTACAGAATGCGCCATCCACATAGGGTCAGCATAGTCTATAAGCTGCTTTTGCTGGTTCCAAAACATAGCCATCCACGTTCCACCGCCCATTGCATCATATTTAACCATAGCCACATGTGGACTTCCACCATTTCCTGAGTTCGTACCAAAAATTCCACTCGATGGCATCATTTCAGCTGTATAGCTAATGGTTGCACCTCTATTGGAAATAAAAAAATTGGACAGCCAACAAGTAAAAGCCGTATATGGTTCCTCGTTTTCACCCAAACCTCTGTATACTACATCACTATTGTCATGCACTTTAGTGAAATCATTTGTATTATAGAAGGCTATTCGCTTACTCTTTGTTGAAATACACAAAGAATTACATTCTCCAGTATTATTGGTTCCTGGAATAATATACCCATTTTTATAAACAATATTTAAAGCCAGTGGACTTCCCAACACAGGTTCTTGTCCCATCGTTTTCAGCACATCCGCAATTAAAGGTTCTTCATCCGAGAATAGCAAATCCACATCACTGTTTCCCTCCGTATTTTCTTTCAATATATAAAAACCACGTTGAAACTTAGTTGATACTTCTAAATTAGCCACATACGAAGACGAATATCCTGTTGTTCTATCCGTAACTTTCAACATTAACGAATAGACCTTCGGGAGCAGGTCAACCTCATAAGATAAGTTTTTCTCTGAACTAATTAATATCATCTCTTTTTCTTCTTTTGCTCCAATAGATGCACTTGCTTCGTCCCAAATGTACCAGGCATAATCCAAATTGGTATAATTACTTTCTATATTAGGAGCAATTTCCAACAAATCACCTACATAAGAATATTTCAAATAAGATTTATCAATTCCTTCAATAGTGATATCACCGACTTTTTTATAATTATAATTTCCTTCATCTTCAAAACATGAAGTAAAGAATGCCAATACTAATGACAATATTAATAATAATTTCTTCATAACTATTTTATTTAGGGAATGTTACAGGTGTATTATCCTTCTCGTACAGCGTTCCATGCTCTGCTTCATACGCCTCTAATTCTTTATTCATTTCATCCTGTATATAGAAGCAATACATTTGATCAAACTGAAAATAATTAAACCAATCCACATCTACAAACTTATCATCCCACTTCATTTGAGTATGGTCTATCAAAAACTGATGCTTAACCGGACCATAAGTTCCAAGAAAGTGCTCTACATAGCTATCCCAATTATTAGGTTTAATTAACTGGTCAGCTATTAAAATTCGCTTATGCAATCTTTCTTTACTTCCATACGTAAAATCATCATTAGGCGCAAACGTAAATCTCAGAGTATAATCTGCCGATTTTAATGACGCATCCCGCTTCAGCACAACCGGAATATCCCTTTCTATCTCATTCCTAGGAATAAAATAGAATTTTTGTAATAGTTCTACATCATCAAACGCCACGTAATGTGTTCCCGGAACAGCATCATTTTCCCCAGTAGAAAGTTGCTTCAAAGAAATTCTTCTGTCCCTATCTTCAGGAAATCCCATAATACGTACTTTTACCCACACCGTATCCACATTGATGTTGTCATACGCAAAAGAATAATTAGTTAACGTATCTCTTGTGTATTCATATACAAACTTCAATCGTGCTTCCTCAGGTTTGTATACCGGCAAATCTTTTTCGCAAGCCATAAACAAGGGGCTTAACATTAAAAGTCCAACAGACCATGTATATATTTTATTTTTCATAATACTATTTATTTGGATTAAACTCTGTTTCTGGTACAGGCAACACATAAACAGATTCATCTGCTATAATACCTTCTTTTGACCACATTTTGCTTATATTATTACGTTTATAATAATAAAACATTTGCCCTTCTGCAAAGAGTTCTATACGAAATTCTTCGATTAATACATTTTTTACATCCGCCAATGAAGAAAACACATTATGTACAGCAACTCCTTTCGACACCATATAGGCAGTGTATAATTCATTTGCTTCGGTTACAGTCTCTGCCGTTTCGATTGCTATCAAATACATTTCCGAAAGGCGAAGCATCGGAATCACCCCATCACCAGAAGAAGATGCAGACGCCTTATATACATAATGTTTTCGGATGGAAGGAAACACATAATTCTGACTAGTTTTTGTATTCGACCACATTTTTTTAAAACGGATATCCGTAGCAGTATTTACATTTTTAAATAAATCTTTAAGCCATGCTTCCGTTAACGTCAAATGTTTTTTAGGGTCTATTTGAGTTACATTAGATGTTCCTGCAACCTCTCCTCCAGCCAATATAGGAACAGATATATCATATAACTTTTTAATATATAATGCAAACAAACATTCAGATGAAGAATTAAAGTTTGTTTTATCGGTTCCATAATCAGACATACTACTTAACTTTACAACAGTTTCTCCATTTGTTGTTTTAGCATTGATTACTTCCATAGCCACATCATGCGCTTTCTTGTTTTCGCCTATATACATATAAAAACGAGCTTGCAGAGCCTTCACAGCCCAATAATTCATGCGATAGTGACGATAGGTCATAAAGTCATCTTCGATAGGAGCCAAATTTGCCTTATCTCCATCCAAAGGATTCAATTGGCTAAATGTATAATCACAAACCGGATCATTATCTTTTAGCAAAGAAAGAGCCTTAATCAAATCGTCTTCCAATTTCTTGATATATTCCTGATAGGTGTAATAAATAGGCATCTCTTCCAGACTTGTTATCTCTGAATAAGGAAGTGATATTTGCCTCACAGCATTATGTGGAAGCTGTCCAAATAATCTCAATACATCTAAATGGCAAAAGGCACGAATCGCATATGCTTCTCCTTCTACTACTGACCGAGATGCTACAAACGCTATATTTTGTCCACTTTCCCGACATCCTTTAATCAAATTATTTGCTTCAATAATCGTATTATAGAGCCCACCGTAAATAGATTTTATGACCGACACAGAACGAGAACTTGTATAATCGTGAATCATCAAATCATAACACTGCATTTTTCGTTCTTCAGGTCCATCATTCAAGTCGATACTCCATAAGCCAGCTAATGATTCAATATCAGCCATTGTCAACCTCGTTCCATACAAATCTTCTTTGGCTAAATCAGAATAACATCCAGACAATGCGCCTTGAAATCCCGCATAATTATCGAACATCGAATCGGCCTTCTTTTCCGTATCCTGATCGATGTCAAGCCAATCATCACATGCGGTAGTACCCACAAGCAAACAAGCCGCCACTAAAAAAGAAATATATTTTATTTTCATAATTACTATATTTTAAATTGGTTAGAATAATAGAGTTACGGTTCCTTGTATATTTCGTGCGAATGGATATGAAGTTCCCCGCTCGTAACGAATAGAGGAGAAATGCCACAAGTTAGACATATTTACTCCAAATAAAACAGACTGCAAATGAGTTGCTTTTCTCAACCAATCAGTATTCCAACGATATTCCAATCCTATAGATTGAATTTCGAACCAATTATCATCCATTACAAAACGTGAAGTGGCCTTCGTTTCATTCTCATCTATTTTTCTATAAAACGAAATATCTCCAGGGTTCTGCCATCTGTCAGTAAAGACTCGTTTATCCACGTTCGAGCTACGAATTCTCCCTTTAGTAACCTCAACACGATCTATTAATGTCTGATTATAGATCTGTCCACCCCACTGATATTCAAAAGATACATTCAACGACAGATTCTTCCAACGAAACATAGTACTAGCTTTACCTTTGTACGGAGAAGAATAGATAGAATTTTCACCACAATATACGCGGTCTTCAGAATTCCATACACTTGTAACATTTCCGTTTCTATCCAAATATATCTCTTCGCCGGTTGCCGGATCAATTCCTAATGAGCGTACTACATAAATTCCGTACTGAGGACGTCCTTCATAAAGTAATGTTGCCGGCTCCGTATCTTTCAATTCTGCACTGGACATCACTTCTTTGTTTTGAGACATAATAGCATCCGACAACTTGGTAATTCTATTCTTGTTATGTACCAATTGCCCATTTATCATCCAGCTCAAATTTCTTTTTTCATCACGAATAATATAAGCACCTAAAGACATTTCGAACCCACTATTCTTTACTTTTCCTACATTTTCAGAATAAGAAGAAAAGCCCATGGAAAGTGGCAGACTCATATAAGATACTAAACCATCAGTCTCCTTATTATACCAATCAAACGAACCAAATATCCTTCCATCAAAAAATTGAAAATCAATTCCTAAGTTTGTTTGACTTGTTGTTTGCCAAGTCAAATTTTCATTACCCAACCCCTGCAAGTGTGCGCTGTTCCAATATGCATATTGTTCACCGGATACATAAGTATACATACTGAGAACATCCGACTTGCTGAAATCCATTGTTCCAGTTTCACCCAAAGAAGCTCTGAGTTTTAACTGACTAATAAACGGAAGTTTCTCCATAAATTTTTCATGATGAAGGTTCCAACCAATACCAAAACTCCAAAATGGTGCATATCGTTTATTCGAACCAAACTGCGAACTACCATCCATACGATAAGAAAAATCCGCAAAATAACGATTATTATATGAATAATTCACATTTCCCGTAACTCCGACACGCCGACTTATTGTTTTTTTGCCCTCAGGAGACTCATCCGCCGCATATTGTAATGCGTTACCAATAAAAGAAAGGTCTCCATTACTAAAGCCCTCAGCTCTAAACGAGTACGTTTCATCCTGACTCTCCGAAACTGAATAATTCAATCCTGCATATACTTGATGTAAATCATTGAAGGTCTTGGAGTAACTTAATGTCAAACTTCCGTCATAAGAGATACTCTCCCCGTTTCCATACGTATAAGAACCTTTATTAGTACTACCTATTGGATATTTATTGGTATTGCTAAACATTGAATGCTCTGCCGGGTAAAAATTATCGCTCGTTAGTCGTTCCGTAGAATAGCCAAACTGAGCTTTCAAATTCAAATCGGAAATTATTCTCCAATCAATAGCAAAGTTATTAATCAAAGAAAGTATACGCGATTTATCAAATGTATTCAATGTAGCGTCATATAAGGGATTCTGCACCTGTACATTCGATGGATAAAAGCCATCAAAGTAACGAATCAGTCTACCTTCTTCATCGTACAATCTATTATATGGTTGCTGACTTACATACGTACTGAATGAACCATATTTACTGTTTTCACTTCTGGAATTCGTAATACTTGTATTATTACGGAATATAAGATTTTTCAATGAGTACATCAAAGTGATATCTCCATTAAAAACTTTACGAGAAGAACCTTTCATTGCACCTTCTGTATTTTTATAACCTACAGAAGTTCCCCAACGAAATTCGTCGCTACCACCTTCCAGACGAACGTTGTAACGTTGACCTACACCATTCTGAAGAGGTTGGCTTAACCAATCGGTATCCACACCGGAAAGAACATCTTTCAATCGCTTATTATAACGTTCCTGATAAGAAACGGTTTGTGTTGGATCACCCTTTGCTTCATAAAGTTTAGTTGTACGTTCCAGTTCTAATTTATCTGCTGCATTCAACAACTTATACGAACTTAAATCCGGCACCTCTACATTTAATCCTAATTGAGCAGTAACTCTTAACTTTCCAGGAACAGGTTTTTTTGATTGCACTACAATTATACCATTTGCTCCACGAGAACCATAAATTGCCGTAGCCGAAGCATCTTTTAGAATTGTAATACTCTCTATTTCCTCATCGTTATAATCCATCAACTTAGTTAAGGTTATCTCGAAACCATCCATAATAACAAGAGGCATATTCACACTTTGCTGAGTCGTTTCATTCAATTCTTTCACATTCATTGGCAACGAAGATGTACCGCGAATATTCATTTGAGGTATAGCATTCGGGTCACTACCAAGCATGTTATTCATTGGAATATTTAAGGAAGCATCCACATTTCTCAATGTTTGCAAAAGATTCTGTCCTTTAAACATTTTCAATTCCTCTTTCGTTACCGTAGACACAGCACCCGTATAACTTTCCCTCGCTTTTTGGAAAATACCGGTTACTACTACTTCGGCTATCTGAGCTTGGTCTTCTACCAAAGTAACAGCATTCAATAGAATATTTTCGTTGTTCCCGGGAGTGACTCGGATTTCTTGCGGAGTCATACCTATATAAGAAAAAACCAACACACAGGCTTGCGCATCGTTCAAGGGCAAAGAGAACTTTCCATCCATATCGGTAACAGTTCCTTTGGCGGAGCCTTTGATAAGGATGTTGGCTCCGGGAAGCGGAAGGCCCTCGCTATCGAGTACTTCACCCCTTACGGTATAGTCTTTCTTTACCCCCCCCCGCGAGGTTTTCTCTTGTGCCTTCAATGTGATATTCACATACTTCCCATCAATGTAATAATCCAAAGGCTTATCACCGATAATGGTTTTCAAGGCTTGTTCTAGGGTTTGGTTTTTGATAGAACCTGTAACGGCAAACTGGTTGACATCGTCATAGGTAAACAGAATTTTGTAACCCGAAATTTTCTCCAACCGTTTAAAGACTGACGGTAAACGTTCGTTCTTAAACTCCATCGTAATATTCTTTTCCTTGGCATTCTGTGCCTGCGCCCATTGAGGCGGACATAGGAAAGAAGCAATCAAGAACAATACGATAGAAAAGATCCATTCTTTTTTCATATTCTCTCACTTATTGGTTAAACATTTATTTTATTATTACACTCTTCTTTTTAGAAACCTTATCAGATAAGGGCTTTTTTATTCACGTCTATTAATAATACGAGGAGACCCTCAAATCGAACACCCCTAAATCGAATTATTTTTCAAAAAAATGCTTTTTTCTGTAAAAAACGGGTAAAAGACTCTATTTGGGAGGTATGAAGGGGGGGGGTATTTACATCCTGACTTTTTATTAATACAAAATAAAGAGAGAGACTAAATTGGAAGAAAGAGCAATATTTGAGGGGAGATGATGGATTATTGATATTATTTAGCAGGGAGATTTATTTCCATGTATATGGTTGCTCTTTTTCTTAATTTTCTTTCCGGCTGAAATATAAAAAGCAAAAACTATGCCAAATAATTAATAAAAAATAGAACATCCACATTTCGCATAAGATGCGATTCTTCCATTTTCTTGAAGAAAGAAGACAATTTGTAGAGCCTTATTTCTTCAGACAAAAAGATAATAGCAGTTAATCCGCTATATACAAAGTTATTACATCTACTTTCATGCTTATAGAAAAAGTGTTTCATAGTTAAAAACACTTTGTTTCAACCTTTGAAACACTTTGTTTCGCACTATTAAAACATTTTGTTTCAAGATATGAAACACTTTTCATATACAAGAAAAATTGTATACATAACACAGCACATTTAAAGACAAGAAAAAGAGCTTTTTAAGAAACCTGCAGAAATGGCAGACGCCTGACATCTGTCACATCACAATGGAATGATAGGGTGGTATAAAAATTTGAGTACTAGATAAATAAAGGGTGCGGTGACAGATGTGACAGATGTCAGTACCGTTTTTCTTATTTTTTTGAAATTCTTGAAACTCAGTATGGCTTTGTCACCTATATTCACCATCTGCATTGCAGAAACAAAAATTCTATTCAGAAGGGAGGAAGGAATCTTCAAGGCTCAACCTTACAGATATAAGTAAGGCTGCCTCCTTTTTATTTTGAGACAGCCTTCTTACGCAATGATGATAATCCGAACGGATTCGGATATATAGAGAATGACTATTCTTTTCCTGAAGAGGAGAGCTCACTTTTGAACTTCATCCAGAAATCGCGGCCAAACAGTATCCATGCCGATGTTCCGACTACTGCAAGGAAAATAAATCCGAGCATAACCACTTTTTTGCTGGTGCCCGAAGGTTGCAAAGGAACCGTTGAGGGCTCCACTACAGCAAATACGGGTTTGGCTTCCTGTACTTTGGCACGTGCCACTTGCAATTGGGTAGCCACTTGGCTATATACCTGATAAGCCAGAGACATCTCATTTTGCAAACGTTCGCGCTCCGTCAACACACTTTGCAAGATAACGCTCTTATTGGCATCCATATAATTCGCATAACTTTGTTGAGCCTCATAATACTCTTTCTGGCGGTCTTTATAGAGTTGCTCCAGATAGTTACAGTCCTGCTGAGCCTTTGAAACACGGTATGCGGTAATGTATTGCTGCAACTTAGCTACAACGGTATCGGTTATCGTAGCCGTAACCAAGGGGTCTTGCAGGGTAACCGACACAGAGGTTACGCCCGTCTTCTTATCCACATCCGCCATGATAGCCTTACGCAGACTTTCTACTTTCGAGGCTTGTTTTTCAGTTAAATGAAAGGGGTTTACCGTGTTCTCCAAGGCTTCATCCTTTTTATCGGAGAATAACGACTTAACTCCGCCGATAGCCATACCCGGCAAGGCCAGAAGTGTACCCCACCATGGAGATTTTTGTTCGTCCAGATAAGCCATAAAAGTGGTATCTACCTTTCCGTCGAGTGTGGTTACGTGGGTATCCAACAGCTCCAACAGGAAAGGAGTAGAAGCTACAATTTCCGGAAACAAAGTAATGTTTAAGGCATCGGCATCTCCCCCCATACTCATACCACCAAGTCCCAACATGGATGCCATGCCGGAGAGTCCTCCACCGGACGCATTTTTGCCGGATTCGGGTGATAAGGTAACTCCTACCGTATATTCGCGCGGAAGGCTGAGGGCGATAATCAAGCCTACCACCAAACCTACCACTGCGGCTTTCAAAAGCAACTTCCGTACACTCCACAGTTTACGGACATATTCCATCAAATCTATTTCCAGTTCTTCGGGATCCTGCTGTGTTCCCTCTTCTTTTATTTGCTGATTTTCGCTCATAATTCCTTATTTCAAAATATTAGCAACGGAAGCGGCCGTTAATCCTAATGAACCTAACGAAGAAGCAATACCTAATATGGTCTGAATGTTCCATCTTCCGGCTCTGCTCTTATCTTTCATCGGCACCACAATCTCACAACCGGGTTCCACCATATTCTTTCCCGACCCTTTTACTTTGGCTACCTGCCCGTTCATATACACAATGAACGCTTTGCTTTTCCGTGCACCATTTGCATAACCTCCGGCCTGATTTATATAATACTTTACTGGCTGGTTTTCTTTAAACGCCACCGTATTAGCCATCATCACTCCTCCATTAATCCGCACGGTATTAATAAGTTCCGGCACTATCAGTCTGTCTCCTTCACGTAAAACAACATCGGCATTCGATTTGGGATGCGCCATCGCTTCTTCCAAATCAATTCCTACAGAATACGTATCATCCATTTCTAATTTCAAGGAATCGAGATTCGTTTCACCCATCTCCCGGGCCATTAGTTTCAGGACATCCTGCATCCGTTTCATCTCTTCGGGACTGGCTTTACGCATCAACTTGGCACCTCTTACATAAGCGAACTGGGTAAGTCCGCCTGCTTTCTGTACCAAATCGGACAGGCGTTCGCTCTTGTTCGTCAAGGTATACGTACCGTTATATAAAACTTCTCCGTCGACACTCACGTTCAATTGTTCCTGATAACCGGGACTCTTACGTACATAAACCTGGTCGTAAGGTTGCAAAATGAATCCGGGTTGGCCATCTATTACAAATCCGTCTTTCAGGGAGAAAGAATACATGGTTGCAATCGTAGAAGGAGCTTCCGTTTCTTTGTTGTCTTTTATACGGCGCGAAACATCTACCCGCACTGTGGAAGCGGACTCTTTCAGACCGCCTGCCTGAATAATAATATCTTCGAGGGTGGTGTTGTCGGCATAAGCATATTCACCCGGATTGGCAACTTCCCCACTTACCGTGACGCTTCCCAACTCTTGCAAATCGTGGATGCTCGGAATATAAAGTACATCATTGCGCTGCAAAGGAAGGTCGGGTTTCGTTCCCTCCATAATGCCCTGAATGTCTACCTGTACCACTTCACGGGTTAAGTTTTCACGTTCACGATACAAAACGGCACGTCCCGTAAAGGCGTCCCCCATCAATCCTTCGGCCTTTTCCACCAAACGGCGAACCGTATTCAACGTCCCTCCATACTGATAAATGCCCGGACGATATACCGCTCCTTTAATTTCCAGCTTATTCTCGAAACGGGTTAATATGGCTTCTGCGGTCACCACATCTCCATCTTTCATGTGGAATCCCGAGTAATCGGTATCATCTATCGTATTTACCTGATATTCTTTTCCATTTTGCCGGATAAGACGAAGAGAACGGGTATAGGCATCGCTGGTAAAACCGCCTGCATACTTTAACAGTGTTGCCACCGTTTCATTCTTTTTCAATTCGTACTTCATCGGACGCTTCACGTTTCCTTCTATCTTCACTAAAGCTTCGTATGGCGGAATAATGATGACATCTCCTTCCTGCAAACGAATATCATCACTGATTTTTCCTTTCATGATGAAATCGTAAACATCCACCGTAGCGATATTTTTTCCATTCCGTACTACCTGAATGGCTCTTAAACTACCAATGTTGCTGACGCCTCCCGCACGATAAAGCGCATGGAAAACGGTTGAGAAAGAAGACAGTGCATAGGTTCCGGGCTGGAAGACCTCTCCCATTACATTGACCTGAATGGTGCGGCTGTTGCCTAAGGTTACCTTTATTTGGGAAGAGGGATTATCACTATCGAGACCGGTGTATATCTTATTCAGTTCTTTACGCAAATAGTTGGAAGCCTCGGTCACAGTCATCCCGTTGAGATAGATAAGACCTATATCATCGATGGTTATATACCCGTCGGGAGAGATACTTTGGCGGATAGTGGATTGGTTCGTTCCCCAAATGTCGATAATGATTTCATCACCGGGACCTAACCGATAATTAGGAGGGGTAGCCAGATTCACACTAGGTTCGAAGGTCAGGTTCTTGGTATCAAAGATATTGCGTCCATAAACCTGATTTTCTTTGGCACCACCCACTACCGGCAATCCATCGTTACCGCGCTGAACAGACAGCTCGTCCGATTCCTCTTCCGGGGTAAATACAAAATCTTTGCTTACTTCATTACTCATAGCCGCTTCGGAGGAGGTCCGCTGGCGACTTCTACTGCCCGACGCGGCGTTGGAAGTTTTTCCACTACTGTTGAGTTGCTTTTCGTACTGTTCCTTTACACGCAGAGCTTGTTCTTTCGTTACTCCACGGCGCGCCAGTTCCATAGCAATTTGCCGCTGGTCTTTGCCTTGTTGCATACTTGTCTTAACATACTCCATTATTTGCGTATCGCTCATAGATTGAGCCGGCAAAGTCATAGATAAGACAAATGCGAAGACAAATAGAGATAATAGTCTTCTCATATAAATACTAAAAAATTGGTGAATAGCAGGCGCAAAGATATACATTATTATCGAAACGCATATCCTCTTTTTTGTGAAATATTATTCTTCGGGGGATTAGCTAACCGTCAAGGTACCATTTTCTAATGTAATTTTCACCTTCTTCATACGGTTAAGCAACATAACGGCATGTTCCAGACCGGCCTTCCTGTCGGTAAGGAAGTGCATACGATAATTCATAGCGGCTCTGTTCTCGAATAGAATCGTCACATTATACCAACGACCCAAGCTCTGCATGATATCGAGTAAAGAGACATTATCAAAATAGAAGAAGCCTTCTTTCCAATAAATATAGGCGTCTACATCCACCTCGGTCAGCGCAAAAGCTCCGTCAGGCTGCAAGTGGGCATCTTCGCCCGGGGTGATTCTTATATAATCGCCCCCTTTATTATTACATACCTCCACGTTTCCCTCAATTAAGGTTACATGCGAATCGGTCACCGAATAATTACGTACATTGAATTCCGTACCCAATACACGTGTTTTCATATCGTCGGTTTGAATAATAAAAGGATGCTCAGCATCTTTAGCCACTTTAAAATAGGCTTCTCCTCTTAATGCAACCACCCGTTCCTTCCCTATAAACTGAGCTGGATACTCCAGACGGCTTTCCGCATTCAGCCACACTTCTGTACCATCGGCCAGCACCACTTTAAAGTCAGCACCGCGAGGCGTAGAGAGAGTATGCATCTCCACTTCCTTTACAGAAGAAGCGTTTGTATTATAATCGAGTTCTTTCTTTTGCAATTGTGCGCCAATAGCAGACAACTCGCTCTCCATGGCTTCATTCAAAGAGATAAGTTTGCCATTTCCGGTCTGCAACGTAACTTGTTGGGGAGTGTTATCAGCCAGAAATACAGTAACCGGCTCAGCGTCTCCATCAGAAGAAAAGAAGGACCAGGAAAACAGTATCAGGGCAATAAACATGGCTGCCACTCCGGACACCGCGCTCCAAATCAGTATACGCCGTTTTCGGGTGGCATGATGACGTTCCTCGAATTTAGCCCATTCATGAGTCACATCCGGAGTATACGAAGGAATATCGGACATCAACACACGGCATCCTTGCATTAAATCACGACAAGCCCGAAGACATTCCTCGTCTTCCTGCATTCCGCGAAGTTCTTCCTCCGTGAGAGTTGTCGGGTGTTCCAACAAGTCTATCGCATGCTCTATCGATTCCTCTATTTTCCGGTTTTCATCCATCTATAAAAAATACTCTTTGTATATAATACGTATTCATATCCATTTCGGACACCCCTTTTGTTGTTTTTATTCTTTTTTAGCAAATTCATCACGCATTGCCTGCAAAGCCTTCATGATATGTTTTCGCACGGCGCTTACACTGATTTCCAATTCATCCGCCACTTCCTGATATTTTTTCTTACGAATGTAGCACTCCTCCAGGATATGCCGCGTGCGGGGAGTCAATATACGAATCACTTTACGCAGGCGCTGTTGATTTTCTTCCTCCTCCAGAAAATCAGAGTCGGTCTCCTCCGAAGTCATCGATAAACAGAACTGGGCATACTGTTCGTGCACTTGCAGATGGCGAATATAATCGATACATCGCGTACGTACGTATGTATACAAATACGATTTCGCCGTAGAGATATCTAATTTATGGCCATTTTTCCATATATATTCGAACGCGTCCCCCACAATATCTCGGCTCGTTTCAGTATCGTTTATCATCTGAAACGCATAGACGTACAACGACGAATAGTTCGCCTTGAACAGTTTTTCTATGCTTGCTTTGTTTTCCGCGTTCATTCCTCTCTCTATCAATATCGCAAAAATAAGCACTTTTTCCGAACAAACCTTCACTAAAAGCAAATAAAACCATATAAATGTCAAAAAAGAAAGCAAGATGGAGAGACACAACACCTTAATAGCCTGTTATTAACAAAAGCCGCCTCTATATATTCGGGTTCTTTATAAAGAAGCATTCATTCGCCACAGACAAAACCAGAGGGAGACAAGAAAACAATCGAAATTGAGATACGCAAACCACGTTCCCGAATAAAAAAAGAGACGTGCCCCAAAGGAAGCGCGCCTCTTTCTATCAATCAAATGATATTATTTAAAATAGGTAAGCTACAGATACTTGCCATGTATTGGTTTTAAAATCGAATGCATGGACTTGTTTACTAACGCTTTCTCCGGTTTTACCCAAAGCGATATTATAGTTAACACCGGCTTGCAGATGTCCCAGCAGTTTCACGCCGGCACCTACATTAGCACTCAAATTAGAACCTTTCAATTTAAAATCATAATCCGAAAAATCGAAATTCTTCTTACCGATATTATATCCGAATTGAGGACCGGCTGCAATATATACACCCAACAAACTTCCCAATCCAATGGTATACTTTAAATTAATCGGAATTTCAATCGAATTCATTTTCGCTGTTTTACCCTCCACTTTCATAGAACCTTTTTGCGAATAGAGCAACGCCCCATCCACACCTAAACCTATCAAAGGAATAGTAAACTCAGCCATCGGGCCGACAAAATATCCTGTATAATTCTTTGTCTTGAAATCCTCTCCCGAAAGAGACGCTTTCGACAAGTTTACACCGGCCTTTACTCCAAACTTTAACTGAGCTTGTGCAGGAGCTGCGAGCAACAATCCGGCCGCAACCAATAATACAGTCATAAATTTCTTCATTGTCCTATTTATTTAAATTAACGCTGCAAAGATACTATTTTTTATAAACAAACAACAAGTAACTTAAGTTCAATGTTAATTTACAATGATGACTCTGCCTCCTATTCCCATCGGAAAGAACATATTTTCATTGCCTTTTTCTCCTTCATTCAAGTCGTGCCGTTTTGTTCCTGATGAGTTAACTCCCGTTGAATTAAACTTATAACTGAAATTTACCGTCCAGAAGCGTCCAAAAGCAGGTTGCCATCTTTCCAATTCATAATCGACCTCTGTAGAGGTGCTATACGAAGTACTCTGATTCAACAAGTCGAATGCCGACAGACTGAGGCTGGCCCGGTTCTTCAAGAAACGATATCCGACAATCGCGTTCAGATTCATTTCCCTGTTTCCGGAAGAGCCTTCTGTAAAAGGATGCAATACATTATAACCATACATGGCATTCAGGAACCACTTCTCCGTAAAGTTATTAGTGGAACGGAGCATCACACGCTGACTATAATAATTATTGCTGTTTCCAATGGTGCTCTTCGTATACGATAACCGTGAATAAGACATCAATTCAACTTTATAACTGCGCGAGAAATTAGTACGTAAATTCAATGATAACGTTGCCGACTGGTTGTAATTATGACTTAAAGCATCTTGTACATACGAAGCGCTACGTCCGAAATCATACATCAACCGGGCATTAAGGCTCGACTTTATCATCTGTATAGGACGCGAATAACCTACATTTCCACTCACTCTCAATGTACCGTTCAAATTCTCATAAGTCGTAAACGTAGCTCCGGGCGTTACTTCATATCCGCCCCAATCCTCCAGAATCGCACCGTTAGCATAGTAGCGGCTACGGGAAGCTACCTGGTCTTGCGTGATGGAGAGGCTCGCTCCGCCGGATAAAGTAGACGTGTTATTGCATACATAATTGGTATTTACCGAGAACATATGCGTATAAGAAGGCTTCAAATTAGGATTTCCACTCGTAAGAAAGAGAGGACTACGGTCGTCTATTTGCTGCGAAAGCTGCTCAAACGAAGGAAGTTGCGAACGACCCATATAAGAAAAGAACATACCCGAAGTAAAAGAGCCCAGATTCCACATAATACGAGGACTCCATGTAAGGAAATGTTGCCTCATCGTATTCTCCGGATAAAGAATCCGGTCTTCACCGCGTTTTGAGTATTCCATATCCATTCCGAAACTAAAATGACGATTTCCTTTCCCGTACGAATAGTTCACACCTGTAGCTAATGTATGATAATTACGTGTATAGTCGCGGCTCATTAAAGAGTCCATCTCCATGACCATGCCATCAGCTTCCACACGTATTTCTTTATTCTTCTCCAACGTTCTTTTATAACTGACGGAGAAATTAAGCGAATGATTGGGTTTCTCCATCAACTTGTCCAATTCCTCCGGTTTCATATCCTTCTTCATTCCTTTCATGAAACTGTTGATTGATGCCACAACCCCTACCTCGTAATTACGCTGATAACCATCGATATCTGTATGGTACACCCTGTTGGTTGCAGTAGAAGAGAGGGTATCCAAACGCAACCCGTCTCCATTGTTGTTTTCAAATTGCGCATTCACGTTCGCCCTTAAATCAAAAGGTCCTTTTTCAATAACCGCCATACCAAACGAAGCATCCCAACTATATGAGTCCTTCTTGGTGTTTTGGTCCTGTGCGGTATAGTCCCTTCTATCATTAAGTAATGTGAGCGTCCGGCTTCTGGAGAGGTTCTTGTTGTCATTGTAACTCAGTTTCATGCTGGCATTCATAAAGCGGTGCTCATAATCACGGAATGAAGCACTCAACACATGCTCAGAAGAATGTGAAGCATTAAAGGAAGAATCATTATAGATACGTTGCGTATACTCATCGGTCGGCACATAGCGGCGAATGGTATAGTTTTCCGATGTACTCCTCTGGTCATCAAAAGAGTAATCGACCGACAAAGAAGGTCCGGTTTCCACATTACCAAACTGTCTCGTTATCCCTACTCCCACATACCCGTTCCGGGTTTCAACACCCGACGACAGACCGTCTACATCCAATATTTCATCAATACGATTAGAACGGCGGTTTACATTGTTAATGAAAGCATTGCCTTTGAGCAATAGTTTTTCCGAAAAGAAATTACCGGTTGCACCGGCAGCATAACGCTGTTTCGGGTCGCCCAGATTGGTGCCGTAGCTAGCCAGTGCATGTCCTACCGTAGCACTTAACAGCTTACTTTTCGTCTCGATATTGAACACCCGTTCTTTTTCCGCACTCAAATTTCCGGCAAGTTTATCTTTAGCCGATAACTGGTCAAAACTCTTAATGGAAACCACATCATCCGCTGCCAGATTGTTCAAAGCCTCCTGCGCATTATCTCCGAATATCAGTTTCCCGTCTACATAAGTTTTGGTCAAATCCTTACCCAGAACTTTTATTCCTCCTTTTTCATCAATCTCCACGCCCGGCAACTGTTCTACAATCTTCATTGTTTCATCGCCCATCAGCGTTTTATAGGCGGCGGCATGGAACACAATCGTATCTCCATTCATTGTAAAGGGAGGCACTTTTCCTTTCACTACCACATCATCCAAATCGACCGACTTGGTTTTCATTTCAAACATGCCCCACCCTTGCGTTGCCCTTATCTCCACTTCTTTTTCCAGCGTTTCATAAGAAATGTGCGACAAACGTATCTTTGCTTTCCCCAACGGGGCTTTCTTTAAATAAAAAGTTCCGTTATTATCGGTAATAGAACGCAATGTATCACCCGGTACAAATAATTCCACTACGGCTGCCAGCACGCCTTCCATACGGTTTCCCTGTGATTCGAAAACATGTCCCACATAAGTAACCGTCTTTTTCTTCTGCTGTGCAGAGAGAGAAAGCGGAATGGCACATAAAAGCAACATAAGAGCATAGTAGCGCATAATTTGTGTTTTTAGTTTCACGTCTGTATGAAAAAAATATGGATGGCTAATGCCACCCATTTCTTATTTTATGCCTCACCTTATGAGACATATCTCCTGTTTTTAATACTCTTCTTCGTTAAAGAAGAAATCTTCCTTACTAGGATAATCCGGCCAGATGTCCTCAATACTTTCGTATATCTCACCCTCATCTTCCATCTCTTGCAAGTTTTCAATTACTTCAAGAGGAGCACCTGAACGTATAGCATAATCAATCAGCTCATCCTTAGTAGCCGGCCAAGGAGCATCTTCCAACTTTGATGCTAATTCTAATGTCCAATACATAGTTTTACTCTTTTAAAGAACAACCAAATTGTTATTTTTGCGCAAAAGTATAATAAATATTGTCACCTACAAGTTTTCTTCCATATTATTTCATCACATCCTTCCAAATTATTGATTTTCCGCGATAAAACAAACAAATAGTCTGACAATCTGTTTACATATGCTAATAAGTTTGAATCGATTTCACATTCTTCTTGCAACGCCAAAATCCGTCGTTCCGCTCTCCGGCAAACCGTACGGCAAACATGGCAGACTGCCGCGCCACGCGCTCCACCCGGCAACACAAATAACCGCAAAGGAGGCAACTCGGCATCCAATCTGTCTATTGCCTGCTCTAACCGCTCCACATCTTCGGGATGCACCTGGCTTTGTTCGCGTAAAGCACGTTGTTCCTGGTCGGTAGCCAGATAAGAACCGACAGAGAAAAGTTCCCGCTGTATTTCCGTCAAGCATTCCCGCTCTGTTTCATCGGTTACATAAGTAATCAGTAAGCCTATTTGTGAATTAAGCTCGTCCACTGTTCCATATGCTTCCAAACGGGGGTGCAATTTAGAGACCCGCACTCCTCCTACTAAGCTAGTCATGCCCTTATCACCCGTTTTGGTATAGATTCCACTTTTTTTCATTATGTATATATTTTAATTAAGTCCACTTCCGGACAAAAAAGTCATCGTCTTTAAATAAAGGAATAAAAAGAATAAGGAATAGAGAATTCCCGACTCTTAAAAAACGTTCTCCCGCAACTTATTGTTTAAAGCATTTCATTTTCAATTTGAATAAAGCCTTCCATATCGCCACTTACCGAGCCCTTCACTTTCAATTAAATAAAGCTCCTTACTTAATGAAGTCTCCATTTTCAATTTTCAACTTTCAATTTTCCATTGAATCAAACTCTCAACTCTCAACTTAATAGTTTCTCCACTTTCAATTTTCAACTTTCCATTGAATAAAAGCTCTCCACTTAATAAGTCTATGCCACATAATGCTGTTTCGGACGGGAAGTATCAAAAAAGACCAATCCCATCTCATACAAATCGAATGTAACACCCGTTCTGCTATCGGCAACAACTTGTTTCCACCAAGCCTGTTTCGCCTCCGACTCATAAATTCCTTCTACCACAAACAAAGATTTAGAAGAAACATGAGATAAAGCCTCCTCAAAAACAGCTTCATAATTCGGCGTATGCGCTATATGCAACAAGTCAATGGAAGGAAAGTTCTGCAACAGCTCTTTAGCATCTTCGGCATGGAATGTTTGATACTCAACAGACGCTTCCTTTAGCATCAGTGACACATCCTCATGACGTTCCACATCGAAAGTTACATACCTGGCTTCTTTTTTAGCCGCCGCCATGTAACGAATACTCAGTCCGGAACCGGTACCTACTTCTACCACCAAATTCGGTTGAAAGCGGTTGACGAGCCTAAACAGGAGTTTATCTACCCGAATTGAATAATGAGGCAACCCCAGAGATAGTTTGAGACGCTGTTTAAATAAAGATTCATACGCATAAAAATGATATCTCCCATAAATGACTCCTGTAATCAAATCAAAAGCAAAAGGAGAATGCACTCCATATCCATGGCGATGCCGAAAACGGATGCAAGCAATATAAAACCTTTTTAGAATATTCATTTACGTTCTGTTTATTCGGCAAATATAAAATTTATTCTGCCAATTCATATAGAAAATACTTATATTTGCAACAAGAGAATAAGAGAGTGTATGAAAATCCCATATTATATCTTCATCATAGCCTTGTTTTTTCCAACTTTGCTTTCAGCACAAGATGAAATCGGAAAAGCCATTGAAAAACAGCTTCAGATTCTGGAGAAAGATTCCAATAATTTATCTGCTTTAAAAGAAGTGGGGATGCTCTATCTGCAAAAAGCTGATTTCGACAAAGCTATCTATTATGGAGAATCGCTGCAAAAGAAAGCTTATGCCAACGCCCAAAGCCACTTTTACCGCACCTACTCGCATATTATTTTAGGACAGGCATACACGATACAGGGAAACAGACAAAAAGCTTATAGCAATCTGGGGCAAGCAAAGGCTTGTGCCGAATATGAGAAGAACGATACGGCATTGTGTTCGATATACAATGGATTGGGGCTTTACGCCTCCAACCTGGACAAGGATTATTACCGCTCCATCTCTTACTTTTATGAAGGACTGGAAATAGCCAAACGTTGTAAACACGAAAAGCTGTATTCCATTTTGCTCTCCAATCTATCCAGCATGTACTACTTAAAAGAGGATACAACGGGACTTCAATATTCGCTGGAGTGCTACGAACGGGGACACGAGCTAAAAGATACCTATTTAATACGAATCGGTTCTGAGACTGCGGCGCTTATGTACTATTTAAAACATGACTACAAACAAGCGCTCAACTATATAAAAGAAGCCGAATTTACCGTTTTGAAAAACAATTTCTACGACCAAGCCGACATTTACAGCTTATACGGAATGATTCTTTCGGCACTCGATAAAGACGAGCAGGCTTTGGAGTTTTTCTCTAAAGCGCTTCAATACGAATCCACCAGTCAGGCAACCTCCGTATTACATGCTTATATACAGTATGCCAAGACGTTAAGCAAGCTAAAACGTTACAACGAAGCATTGCATTTCCTGCAAGAAGGAGAGAGTTATACAAAAGAGAAAAACATCGTTATTTACAAAGGCGAACTCTACGAAATGCTCTCTTCCCTTTACGAACAAACGGGGCTTTTTGATAAGGCACTGGCCTATCGTAAAATATACCAACTGGAAAACGATAGTCTGTTTAATCTGGCAAAAGAACAGGCTATTAATGATTTACGAATAAAATACTATTCCCAGAGGTTAGAAAACGAAATCAACGAAGCACGGGTGGAACAACTGAAAAAAGAAAAGAAAATAGAACTCATGACTGCCAGTATCATTGCCATTGTGCTAATCACGAGCATCCTTTTCTATTTATATCGTCATAAAAACAAACTATACAGGGCCATTGTCCTGCAAAACCAGCAATCCATCCAACGGGAAAAGAGCCTGCTGAAGCAAATTGAAGAATTAAAAGAGCCTGCTCTCCCAACCGAATCTTCCGCTCCAGCCTCTTTCAAATACACCGGTTCTTCCCTTTCCAACGAAAAAGTGACCGACTTATTTAACCGTCTGGAAACTCTGATGCGCGAAAAACGGGTCTATACAGACAATATGATTACCAAAGAGAAGGTATCCGAAATGTTGGGCACCAACCGTACATACCTTTCCCAGATTATTAACGACCAGACAGGAAAGACATTCACCCAATACGTCAACGAGTTTCGTACCCACGAAGCGGTCAAGCGGCTGTCCGACCCGAAAGAAAACATTCCGTTAAAAGCGTTGTCTGCAGAATTGGGATTCAACTCCATGACGACTTTTTATAATCTATTTCAAGCGATGACCGGTATGACGCCTACCCAATACCGAAATAGCGTGCAAGAATTGGAGAAGAAATAAACAGGTAAAAAAGCCGCCCCGAAAGAAAACGAGGCGGCTTTTTCTCTATGATACAATCTGCATCCGGCACATTCTTTAATATTGGACGTCTGTTTCCCTCTAAACTCACTGGAGAGAGAAAAAAGAGCGAAAGAGAATATGCTACATTGCTACTACACCCATAGCCTCTCCTATGTACATCATCAGCATGCTCTATATTCGATGTAATGCCACGCTGTTGGCATGGTCGTGACAGCTACGTGTGTCACACTTGTGCCAAGCCGTTGGCATGAGTGTGACATAGGTATGTGTCACAAGTGTGCCAAGCTTACCGTCACAAGTGTTAGAGGTAAGAATCTGGATTCAGTTGACATACATCTCCTTTTATGCCTGACAAGGGTAGACAAAACAGCCTTCTATGACTATATGGAGTGATTGTTCCTCTTCACATCTGTGACAGACTTTTATTTCACCTCCCATTCAAACAGTCCGCAGGAATATTTCTCCGGTTGAGCTACCTCTAATTTCAATTCCTTTGTGCAGATAGGAGTAAAACTCACCTCATTCCCTACTCCTTTGTTTAAACCATAAGTTCCGGCTACTGCTACCGGCAGCCACGTACCCGCCTCATCTTTATAATAGAGTTTCCATGCTGCGGGAACACGGCAACCGCCCCATGGTTCGTCGTCGAACCAATAGACTGTAGAACGTGAGATGGTGGTTGCTTCCGGAAATGTGTACACCAGCCATTCGGTAGAACCTTGTTTCGGCCACCAATGATAGTAAGGCATGGAACGGTCGTCAGCATTTTGTGGTACTAAACGGTCGTTAATAGCCGATAAGGCTGCCGTAGGCTGCGAAGCTGTCAGCTTACTCTTCGATGCCAACGTTTCCGGTTGGGAAGGACGACAGGCATTCAGTTCCATCGGCAACCATACTGCCATAGCTCCGGCTCCACGATGCGCCCAAGCATAATAAGGTATCAAGGTGAGTTGTACATCTTTTACGATAAGGCGACCCGTCTCATCATAATTCAATACTTGAGCGCCCGTCTTTAAACGCATGGCGCCGTAAAGCACGTCCGAGCGTTGTTCTCCTTCAAATTTCGGTTCCTTATTCATCAGCACGCTCAACACATCGAAATCATTGTCTTTCCACTCTGCGCAATAAACCAACGGACCCATCTCCACGGCAACACGTCCCCGGTCTGCCGCTACGTTGGGGTGAGCTTTTACGATTCGTGGTTGCATATCAAAATGCACGGCTACCTTATCTCCTTTGCGCCACTTACGTGAAAGGGTTACATAACCGTCGGCCTGTACAGAAGCCTCCATGGGAGTCCCATTCACCCAGACTGCATACTTCGACTGTTTTCCATCGGAATAGCTGTACAAATCGCTGGGTACCGGTTGATTACGTACCCATCCCGGAATACGGATTTTCATTGTAAAGTCTCCTCCCGTAGCCTTGGTTACTTCAATCTCCGTATCACCTTCGAACGGATAGTTGGTCGTCTGCCGCAAAGAGAGTTTTTTACCATTCACCTTCAGCTCGGCATCATTCGACATAAAGAGATTCACATATACATTCTTATCTTTCACAGCATACACATAACCGGGCAGTGAAGGGATGAAACGGCAAATGTTCGACGGGCAGCAGGCACACCCAAACCAAGGCTGACGCTGGTGCTGGCCTACAGATTCCAACGGATTGGGATAAAAGAAAGTACCGCCATCCAGCGATACCCCGGAAATCAACCCATTATATAAGGTGCGTTCCAACACATCATAATACTTGCTTTCGCCATGTAACAGGAAAAGCCGATGATTCAAATAGACATTACCGATGGCCGCACACGTTTCACAGTAAGCCGACATATTAGGCAATTCATAGTTCTGGCCGAAAGCTTCCCCTTTTGATGTGGCACCGATACCTCCGGTTATATAATACTTTTTGGAAACAATGTTATCCCAAATTTTGTCAATAGCCCGGATGTAAGCCGAATCACCGGTCAACGCAGCCACATCGGCCATACCCGAATACATATAGGCAGCCCGCACGGCATGCCCTACCGCTTCGTCCTGCTCTACCACCGGCTTGTGCGCCTGACTGTATTCACCTCGGCTGTTAGCAGTGTAACCTCGCTTATCCAGAAAGAACTTCGCCTCGTCCAGATACTTCCGGTCGCCTGTCACTATATAGAGTTTCGCCAAAGCCATTTCCGCTATCTGATGTCCCGGTACGGCTACAATTTGTCCCTTTCCATCGCCAATTTCCCTACAAACACAATCCGCATAACGAATGGCTATATCCAGGAAATTCCTTTTTCCGGTAGCTTGATAATGCGCCACAGCTCCCTCTATCATGTGTCCGAGGTTATAAAACTCATGGCTCAGATTTTCCACATTCTCCCAACGCTTGGAGCCTGCCCATCGGTGCGGATGAGCCGGATTCATGGTACGGGCGGTATATAAGTATCCGTCAGGTTCTTGTGCCGAAGCCACAATGGTCAGCACGCTATCGATATACTGTTCCAGCTTCTTGTCGGGATAAGTTTGCAATATATAACTAGCGCCCTCTATGGTTTTATACACGTCCGTATCGTCAAACGAATAACCTTCTACTTTATAGCTGTCACTCGGATGGGCTGCTTTATAAAAGTTTTCGTACCGCCCGGTCTCTTCGCATTTACTAAAAGCCAACGGAATGGTTACTTCCCGACTGGCTTTCAGACGTTGTCCCCAAAAAGCATCCGTTACTTTCACAGAAGTAAAGGGAACCGGTTTGATAGGATATCCGTGTCCTTGCACACCTTGCGCCACAAGTTGAACACTTGCGCCTATCACTCCCAATAGGGTTAATAATACTTTCTTCATTATTCTATCTTTTATTTTCGTTTATAAAAAGAACATATCCAAACACATAAGTCAAACAAGAACTGTACTCAATGAAAAGTTCCTTATTCATCAAAGAACGGATAGAACAATTCACTAAGCAACGCATACATTTCCGGGTCATAATGACGAAGCTTTTCCCGCGTATTCACCGAATTATGTACGCCATCCGCTTTCTCCGCATACCGGTTACAATTGAAATAAGACTGCACACATTCAGCAAAATATTCCTCCTTATTCGCCATGGCATACGTATTTACCCAAAGGCCTTTCGTCTTGGCACTATCATAAAGCCGTTGCAAACGGTCGTCGAACCCCGAGACCGTACTGCGTAAGCCTACACCGTGAATCAGATGTGCAAATTCATGAATAAAAATGTTTTCACCCCGATAACGGTCGCCCGGCAAATTCAGCAAATTCTCCTCACCTCCGCTCATGCACCAGCCGTCTCCTTCTGAACCGCCAAATCCTCTTGCACGGGCATTCCAGTATTTCTTTTCTTCTGCCGTACGGGTAAAGAATGCATATTCGGGGATATCGCTTACCTGTTCCTTTTCTCCGATTACAATCACCTTGCATCCCCGCTGAATCATAGCCTCCCGCGCTGCCGGAAGCTTAAGCAACATGAGATGCATATACTCATAAGCTTTCATTAGCGCTTCATCCCTTACATTCGCCGAGGCTACAATAGGAAATCCTTCCTGATTTAAATATTTCTTATAGAACGAGGGTTGTTTCATTCCTTTCGGCATCGCCACCGGTCGCTCCGTACAGCGATAAGGTTCTCCGTTGACTTTCCACTCGATGATTCCTCCGGAAGCTCCTTTGCGCAACTGAGCCTCAATTTTCAATGCGGAAGTCATCACCGGTTTAAAATGCAACACATTGTAGCAATCCTTTTTTATGCCGTATTCATCGAGAGTTTCCACTTCTTTCCAAGCATTCCCCTCTTTATAATAAAGCTTCCAGCTTTCAGGTACCCGATAGTTACCGTCATAATGGTCGAAATCCAACCAATAGACTTCCACACCCGAAACATGCTCCGGCCTGTCGAATTCATAAGCTAATGTTTCAAGCGTTCCCTGTTTCAGCCACCAGTAATAATAAGGTTTCGAGTTATCTGCCGAGCATTTGGGTTCCCATTGGTCGTTCACACCCCAAGCCCATTCTTCTACTGAGGCCGATTCCGGCGCATCTTTCTGTATGGGAGCCTTAATAGATAACGTACGTGCCCGGGAAGCAATAGTCGGCAACGGTGTTGGGTGGGTATAAGCAGCTTCTTCGGGTATCCACACGGCCATCTGGCCGGCACCCCGATTGTTCCAGGTTGCATAAGGCACCGCCTTAAACGGAACTTCTTTTTCTGAACCATCATGCGCAACCTCCTTACAAACACCGGTAAGCACCATTACGCCTCCCAACAGAGAGGTATCCATTTTCGCTTCCATCCGGGTACCGGCAGGAATATACTTGTTGAATACCGTACCATCCGCCTGGTCTTTGCCTTCCAGACAGTAGACAATCGGACCGCGTTCCATCGCCAATTTACCCCGGTCGTCCACTACCTCCTGACGAGCCGAAACACGGCGGACTTCCATAGGTAAGACTAAAGTCACTTCATCGCCTGCTTTCCATTTTCGTTCAAAAACGGCGTATCCATCGACAAAATCGCCTTTCACCTCTTCCCCATTCAAGTAAAGTTTGTAAGGCTTCGGCGCATCGGTATAGCGATACAAATCCGAAGGAACCGGAGACGATTGCGCCCACCCCGGAATACGTAAACGAAGCGTCCACTTGTTTTTCTTCTTAGGCGTTACCTTCAAGGTGATTCTCCCTTCGTAAGGATAAGCGGTAGTTTGTTCCATCCGGATTTCATTATTTTCCAATTCAATGGTAGCCTCGCCTTGCGCATACATATTTACATAAACCGAATTCTTCTGTGTAGCATATATATAATAAGGTATAGAGGCCATGAAGCGGGTGATGTTTCCGGGACAACAAGCGCATCCGAACCATTTCTGTCGTCCGTGCTGTCCCATCGACTCCAACGGATTGTCATAAAAGAACTTATCGCCACTTAACGAAACGCCGGAAATCACACCGTTATATAAAGCCCGCTCCGCCACATCGGCATATTTGGCCTCTCCCGTAGCCAGAAACATACGGTGATTCCAATAGACATTAGCAATAGCTGCACAGGTTTCGCAATAAGACGTATGATTGTTCAATTCATAATTCGGGCCAAACCCTTCTCCTTGTGCACGCGAACCGATGCCACCCGTAATATAAAGTTTCTTTCCGGCCATATTCTCCCAGATACGGCAAAGTGCATGGAAATAAGCCATATCCTGCGTTAAGGCCGCCACATCGGCCACTCCGGAATAGAGATAACCGGCCCGTACAGCATGCCCCACAATTTCCTCCTGCTGAAGGATAGGTTGGTGGTCCTGACTGTATGCACTCAAGATATGTCCGTCTGTTCCGCGTCCGGTCTCCTCCACAAAGTACTTAGCCAAAGCCAGATACTCCTGCTTGCCGGTTACTTTATATAGTTTTGCCAAAGCCATCTCTACAATGGGGTGACCGGAGGGAACATGCTTCTTTCCCTCTTCCGGACCAAACACCGTACAAATTAAATCGGCATTTTTAATCGCTACATTCAATAAGGTACGTTTACCCGTAGCCTGGAAATGTGCGACAGCCGCTTCATACAGATGTCCGCAATTATATAGTTCATGACTGTTTATCTTCTCCCAACGGGAATGTCCCCACCAACCGGACAGACGTTCGCACCGGTTCGTTACACAGGTACATAAATAGCCGTCCGGTTCTTGTGCGGCGGCAATGATTGTAATCACACTGTCCAGGTAAGCATCCAACGCCGCATCGTATTTTACGGCCAACGAATAAGAAGCCCCCTCTATCACTTTATACGGGTCGGTATCATCAAAAGAAAAGTCACCTTTGTGTTCTCCTTTTATCAGTCCGCCGGCCAAAGCAAAGTTGTCGAATCTTCCGTTTTTCTCACACTCCTTAAAAGCCGAAGGGATGGAAACAGTACGGTTGGTCTCCATACGGGGCGCCCAGAAACAGTCGGTTAGACGGACTTTTGTAAAAGGCACCTCTTTTATCTGTTCTTTAGTCTGAGAAAACAGAGCCAATACCGAAAAAGAGAAAAGGAACGCGATATATACTTTTTTTATATTCATAGAATAAAAACCAGATTTTAAGGTTAATCATTACTTGCTGTTTTTCATTTATGAGAGTAATGCAAAGTAAAAAGAATTTAGCTTAAAACACGAATTTTAAGCATGTAAAAACAACACTTTAAATCTTTCTTCTTATACAAATGTAGCAATTGCCGCATTTGGAATCTTCATTGCCACAAGTTTCAAGAATAGGAAAACTGTAACATATAGGCAATCCCAATCATTCGCACCCTTAAAGCATACAAGTTCTTATGTTCTTCAACATCTTCCGCAAGCATAATCATGCAAAACAGATTCTTTTCCTATCACTTTTTTATCCAAATACGGCAATTGCCGTATTTGGAATCCATTTTATACTGGTTTTTAGAAACCGATAGATAAATTTGCGCTCATTAGCATTTGAAGAGATTTATGAGAGAAAAGAATGATAACTTTATTAATTAAAACTAGAGAGAGCATGAAACAAGAAAAGATTTTCTTAGGCTTGTATCGGAATGCATCCCGATTCTTACTGTTGCTCATGATGGCATTGCTTTCAGGTAATGCCTATGCACAGACCGGGAACCGCAGCATTTCAGGTATCGTGAAAGATGATTTGGGTGAACCGCTTCCCGGTGCACACGTCGCGATGGTAAAAGTATCTTCCACCGATGCCGTACAAGCGGTGGCTACCGACATCAACGGGCACTTCCAACTAACGTTTCCCAACAATGTGAAACAGATTACAGTAAGCTACATCGGGTTTAAACAGAAGACTGTCAATCTTTTACCCCCCCCCAACGATTCTTACGAGATTCAGCTGGAACCGGACGCTCAGGCGATGGAAGAGGTGGTGGTAAATGGTATGTTTACCCGTAAGGCCAACACCTTTACCGGTGCGGTGACCACTGTAAAGGGAGAAGAGCTTCGCCGGGTAGGTAACGCCAATGTACTTGAAAGTTTAAAGAACATAGACCCCTCTTTCCTGCAAATAGAAAATCTGAAGGCCGGTTCCAACCCGAATGCGTTGCCGGACTTCCAAATGCGCGGTAGCACTACCGTCAGCGATGTACAAGGAGAATATGCCTCCAGTGCAAACCAACCTTTATTCATTTTAGATGGTTTTGAAACAGAACTCACAAAGATTCTCGACTTAGACATGAATCAGGTGGAAAGCCTCACTACACTGAAAGATGCTACCGCCAAAGCTATTTATGGCTCGAAAGCAGCCAACGGAGTGATTGTCATTGAAACAAAACGACCGGCTTCGGGACGCATGCGAATTACCTATAACGGAAGCCTCAGCATTGAAGCACCGGACTTAAGCAGTTATGATTTGTGTAATGCCCGCGAGAAACTGGAAGTAGAACGGCTTGCCGGACTTTTCACCGATAAAAACGGGAATGCTGTGAATCAAATAAAACTAGACCAAACCTACTCCAACAAATTACGTGAGATATTGGCCGGCTCGGAAACAGACTGGAAAGCGCAACCTACCCGTGTAGGAATAGGACACAAACATTCGCTCTATCTGGAAGGCGGCGACCAGGCAATGCTCTACGGAGTAGACCTTTCGTTCAACAATATAGAAGGTGTCATGAAAGGCTCCAACCGTAACACTTTCTCCGGCGGCATCACGCTTTCTTACCGTGTAAAGGATTTGATATTCCGCAATAAACTGTCTATCGATTATAACGACAGCAACGAGTCGCCTTACGGTTCGTTCGATACATACTGCCTGATGAATCCTTACAGCCGGCTTTACGATGAAAACGGGAATTTAATCAAAAGTTACGATTATACGGATAATGGAGGCGAAAGCAGCACTTATTACAACCCAATCTATAACACAACTTTAAATACGATTAATAACAACACCTATACGAACATCACAAACAATTTCTATATAGAGTGGCAGGTCATGTCAAACCTACGCCTGACCGGACGTTTTGGTTTTGTACGCAAAACAAACACCATCGACCTGTTCAAACCGGCCAACCACACAGACTTTATTTCTACCGCAGATGAGTTCCGCAAAGGTTCTTATGCTAAAACAAACGGTAAACAAACCAATGTCAATGCTGACTTTGGCGCAAATTACTCTATCCAACTGGACAAACATCTGTTCTTCCTGAATGGGCAGTTGAATATGAGTGACAATACGTACTCTTCGGCAAAGATGGAAGCGGAAGGTTTCCCCAACGACCACATGGACGACATCACGTTTGCCGTACAATATGCCAAAGATAAACGCCCTACCGGAAGCGAAAATGTTTCACGCAGTTGCGGCGGCGTATTATCGTTAAACTACTCCTTCGATGAACGCTATCTGTTCGATGCCAACTACCGGTTAACAGGTTCTTCGGAAACCAGCGACGACCGCCGTTGGGCACAATTCTGGTCGGTAGGTGGCGGTTGGAATGTACACAGCGAACCTTTCCTTAAAAATGCAACCTTCCTGAACCGACTGAAGTTAAGAGCTTCATTCGGATATACCGGAAGCCAGGGATTCAGCTCGTATGATGCCAAACCAACTTTTCTCTATTACAATGAGAACTCCTACAACGGTTCCATCGGTTCATACATCAAAGGGCTTGCTAACCCGGACTTGCACTGGCAAGAGGTTTACGATACCAACTTCGGATTTGATTTCGCCCTGTTCGACAACCGTCTTAGCGGACGTTTCGATTACTACATCTCCAACACCAAAGGGATGATTACCAACGTTACCGTTCCCTATACCACCGGTTTCTCCACATACGTGGCTAATTTAGGAAAGGTGGAAAACAAAGGTGTAGAAGCTTATTTAAACTATAAAGTGTACAGCCGCCAGCAGGACTATATCAATGTATATGCTAGCGCAGCGCATAACAAGAACACATTGAAGGAAATCTCCAACGGACTACGTACATGGAATGATACACAAGACCATAACATGATAACAGAAGGAATAACCACTCCGTCTATCAAATACCAGGAAGGATGTTCCATGAATGCTATCTGGGCGGTAAAGTCTTTGGGAATTGACCCGCAAAACGGTAAGGAGATTTTCTTGAAACAAAACGGAACCGTTACGTACGACTACGATATAAAAGACCAGGTAGTTTGTGGTGACTTACTACCCAAAATCAATGGAAACATTGGTTTCAACGGAGAGATAAAAGGAATCGGATTCTCCGTATCGGCCAATTACCGGTTGGGAGGCCAAATCTATAACGAAACACTCGTCAACAAAATAGAGAATGTAGCCTTGCAATATAATGTAGACCGCCGGGTATTTACCGACCGTTGGAAACAAGCCGGAGACGTGGCGCTGTACAAAGCTATCTCCGACCAGAGCAAAACGTATCCGACCTCCCGTTTTGTCGAAGATTATAATACCTTTACACTGGCTTCGTTGAGCTTGTCATACGATTTCCGTGATTGGGACTTCGTGAAAAAGTCATTCTTGGAAAGATTAAAAGTAAGCGCTTATACAAACGACTTATTTATTATCTCATCCGTAAAAACCGAGAGAGGTACAACCTATCCTTTTGCCCGTACATTCTCTTTCTCAGTTCAAGCAACATTCTAAAAACGTGAATTATGAAAAGAAATATAATCAAATTAACCCTGATTGGAATGATAACAGCCTTCACATTCTCGGCTTGTGACGACTGGTTGGATGTAAGTCCAAAATCCCAAATAGAAGAAGACGACCAGTTTAGCCGTGAGGGTGGCTATAAAGACCAGCTAACCGGCGTATATACCAAAATGTCCTCCGAAGACATGTATGGTTTGCAAATGGGTATAGGTTTTACCGAAGTGTTGTCGCAAAACTATGATATCAATATAAACGGTCCGTGGCGCTATGCTGCCGAATATGACTATACCCAAACGGATACCAAGAAAATCATTGATAACATCTGGTTGAATACATACAATTGCATCACCAACCTGAACCTCTTGTTGAAGCACATCAATGAAGCAGACCCCAACATGTTTACGAACAACAACTATTATCTCTATAAGGGAGAAGCATTGGGATTGCGCGCGTTTCTTCACTTCGATTTAATGCGTCTGTTTGCTTGCAGTCCCGCTATGGACAAGAATGCGAAAGGAGTTCCTTATGTAACGGAATACTCTACCAACATAGTGAAACAGAAAACAGTGAACGAGACCATGCAACTCATTATTAACGACTTATTAGAGGCTAAGAACTGTTTAGACCATGATTCCCTGAAAATAAGTCATTCTCCTTACCAGCACAGGGCAAACCGTAGTTATTACTTTAATTATTTTGCCAACACTGCAACATTGGCCCGGGCCTGCATGTGGATGGGAGATACGGAGAACGCATTGAAGTATGCGAATGAGATTGTCGATATGGTAGAAGGAACCACCTATACAAATAGCCGGCCGTTTTACTGGATTAGCAGAACCAACCTCGAACAATCTCAAAAGACAGCTATCGACTATGCTTTCTCCTGCGAACATCTGTTCCACCTAACCATCAATAAATGGGAAGATACCAGCGACAAATATTTCACCAGTGCCGGAGAAAAAGAGAATGCCACATTAAGTCCTACCACCTCCAAAGTAGATGATATCTTTGAGCAAACCAGCGGATACGGAAACGACTTCCGCCGCATTTACGGATACGAACAGGATGGAGAAAAACGATATATCCGGAAGTTCTGGTACATGGAAGGAAGCGGTTACAACAATATGTATCCGCTCATCCGGCTAACGGAAGCCTTCTACATTGCCGCGGAATGTTTAAAACAGAGTAATCCGAAGCGTGCCATTGAGTTACTGAACGAGGTACGCGATAATCGTGGCTTATCTTTAGCCACTCCACTGAGCGAAGACCTGACAACCGACCAGATACAGGAAGAGATTTACAAAGAGTATCGTAAAGAATTCATTGCCGAAAGTCAGTTGTTCTATTACTACAAACGCCTGAACGCTTCGGAGATTAAAGGAGCCGCAGTCCGTCCGAATAAGAGCATCTATGTGTTGCCGATACCGGAAAGCGATATAGAGTTCGGTGGCTATGAAAACTAAAAGATTCACCTTAAAACATTACATCGTATGAATTATATTAAATCTATATTATTTCTAAGCTTGTCTCTTTTGCTTTGGACAAGTTGCGAGAACGACGGGTTCTATTATCAAGACGAAGCACGCATTCGTCTGGAGGGTCCTAAAATCTGGGCTTTAGACACCGACTCTATCGAATTTTCATTCCTTACCTATCCGGCAGAATTCACAGAAATGCAGATAGATATAGAGGCTTGTATCATGGGACCCGTTACCGACTACGACCGTACGGCCAACTTAACGGTCGACAAAGACCGCACAACGGCTACGTCCGATTTATATACGGTGCCTACCTCTGTGGTAATTCCTGCGAATACCAACAAAGCTACCTTCCCCGTCACATTGAAACGGGTTGCTTTATTGCAGGAGAAAACGGTTCGCCTCTACGTAGGCGTTATACCTTCCGAAGACTTTGCCGTAGGCAATAATGAACGGAACCACATCCTCTTTATTTGGAATGACATCTTAAGCATGCCAAAGAATTGGGATTCATTAAAAGAACATTTCGGAGAATACAGCGACGTGAAGTACCGTTTCATGCTGAACAACGCCGGAGGTGTCAGTAGTTTTGATACGGAGACGATGAGCTGGTCGATGTTGCATAACTATAACCTGATATTTACCAACGCACTAAACGAATACAATGCTGCACACCCCGGCCAGTCACTGACCGACGAGAACGGCGTTTTAGTTACTTTTCCAGTAAAATAAAAATAGGAGGACACTTATATGAAAAGTCTTAAATACTTATTTCCTGCAATCATCCTCTTTCTCGGGCTCTTTACAGCTTGCGTAGACGATGAAGGTAATTACAGTTACCTGTCCAATGAAGAGGCCGGTGAAATCAAGTTCGATACGGTAGGCGTTGACAACCGCATGGCTCTGCTACTTCCATTGAATGCCGGCGACCACATAGAATTTGAGCCGAATGTAACGTATAAATATCCCAAACGACTGCGTTACCGTTGGTTTGTACTACGCTTAACCAACTATCAGTACCTTCCGGAACAGGTAGGAAACTCGATGGTTTATCCCAAGGGAGATACCCTCTCATACTCTAAAAAGCTAGACTGGGTGGTAGACCTTAAACCGGGTGCTTATCGTTTCCATTTACTGGCCGAAGATACGGTTTCCGGAATGCGCAGCTACTACAACGCACAACAGCAATATACCGTTGTGAATGGAAGCGGTACTCAAACGGGACTTTACCTGCTTTCCGAATTTAACGGAGATACAGATATTGAAGTCATGACTTCTTCCCTAATGCTTATTTGTGGAGGTGACGCCCAATATCCGCACTATTACAGCGAACTGGCCGGACAGATGTTGCCCGGAAAGCCCCGGTTCATTAGAGGAACTCATACCGGAAGCATCAGCAAGAATGGTTATATGGTATGTACTGACCAGAATCTATACCGAATAGACCAGGTAAATATGACGATTATGGACGAATGGAAGGATATGTTTTACAATGTTCCGGCCACCTTCGACCCACAATGCTCCTACTTTACCAACAACTGCGATTTCCTGATTAATAACGGAAAGTTACATACGTTATACACCAACAAGTCGAACGACCGTAAATTCTCCGACCCGATTGCAGGCGATTATGAAGCCGGCAATTTCCTGATGTTTGAAACGCAAACCACATGGAATCCTGTAGCCGGAGCCATCAATGCCGACCAGGTAATTTATGATAAGAAAAACAGTATGTTCCGCCCTTATTATAATTTAAACAGTTCTATCAGTAACTTCAAGGCAACCTCAGGAAGTACTATTTATGCGGACGCAAACAAGCTTCCGGCTACTCCTAAAGTGGTTCTCAACGGCGGTTCAAACGAAACTTACTGCATTATAGAAGAAGGCGGAAAATACTATCTTTACCGGTTCAACTTCTACAACAGAGTGGACAATGGAAGTCTGGAGGCAGAAGGTTCCCGCTCAAAGATTGACCTCTCGAAGTGTGAGAACATTGCCAACGCCAAACTGTATGCAACCTGTACGAAAGGAGCTGCTTTCTATTATGCCACCGACGATGCGGTTTATTCTTTTACACCGTCTTCCGGAGCAGATGAGTCGAATACCATTTACCAATGTGAACCGAACGAAACGGTTACTTCCGTCTATGCTTGCGGAAGTGCAGGCGGAGGTTGGCCCACCAGTTATGCCATTCTTTGGATAGCTGTATGGGACAGCAGCAAACAGGAAGGAAAAATCATAGAGTACGAAGTAGACCACAACTACGGTTTGCCGGCATCACTCTACGGTCCGATGTTCGGAGTGGCTCAAAATCCGACCATCACCACCGGATGGGGAAAGATTATGGGAATGACCTTTATACAAGCCGAATAAACAATCGTTTACCCGACACAGCTATCCAAGCGCGAGGAAAAGTATCCAACACAGCTTTTCCTTGCGCTATGGAAAAGAGTATTCACTAAGAAAAAACCGATTCTTTACACAAGGAAGCACCTATTAAATAATAACATATCACACAATGAAAAAGAAGCTTATTTGGGGAACTATATTGATAGTTTCCACCCTCTTTGCAGCTTGTACGCAGCAACAATCGAATACCACCTTTACGGTAACAGGCCATATTAGCGGCCTGAACGACGGCGACACCATTCAATTGGTTCCGGGTGCTATCCACCACCACGAGGCGGCTTATGCCAAAACGGTAGTAAATGGTGGGGAGTTCACTTTCAAAGGAGCTATTGACGAACCCCGGGTAATGAACCTGATGATAAAAGACAGTTACGGCTCCGCTAAATTTGTATTGGAGAATGCAAAAATACATATCGACGGCAAGGCGTCCATGTCACCCGCACAAGACAACACGCCACGTTATCATTACGAAGTGAAAACAACAGGTTCTCCATTAACCCTCCGCTTCGACAGTCTGGTTGCCGTAAGGGATTCTATGAACAAGGTTCGCAATGCTTTCGAAATCCGCTACAGAGAGTTCTTTGCGGCACGGAACAAAGCCATGGCAGAGAAAGACAGTAAAAAGCTGGCCGAGCTGCAACAGTCGGAAACGGCTAAAGCGATGATGAAAGAGGATGAAGACTTCTTCCATCTGGTAGAGACCTCTTATAATAAAGTGATTGCGGACAACAAAGATACTTATTGGGGTCCGATGATGATGCTGGAACTGACAGCATATCTGACTCCCGACCAGAAAGATATGTACGAGGCGTTTTCGCAAGAGGCTAAAGACAGCTATTACGGGAATTTAGTGAAAGAAGAACTTTATCCTGCAGGCAACATAGGCCAACAGGTAAAGCCCTTTACCGTAAAAGATGCGGAAGGAAAGGATGTTACACTGGCTACCTTGCTGGAGGGAAAGAAATATCTGCTTATCGACTTTTGGGCGTCTTGGTGCGGTCCTTGCCGCAGAGAGATTCCGAACCTGAAGAATCTTTATAAGCAATATGCCGAGAAAGGTTTCCAGATTGTAAGCATCTCTATCGACAAAAACGAGTCGGACTGGCAGAAGGCTTTAAAGGAAGAAGGACTGGAATGGCCGAATTTCCGCAGTCAGGAGGTTTCAGACCTTTACAGAGTAAAGTCGGTTCCAACCATGTATCTTATCGACTCCAAAGGAGTGTTGGTGGGAACAGATTTACGCGGCGAAGCGTTGGTAAAGAAACTGGCTGAGCTCTTTCAATAACCGATTCTTATTATAGGATAGAACAATACCAAACGCGTATTGTTTCCATTCTACCACTATATTCTCTCTCTGTGGAAAAAGTTCTCTGAAAAGAGAAACAGAACGGTCGCCCTTGTGAAAAGGCGACCGTTTCGCATTACTATCCAACGCATCGTATCAGTGGATAGAAAGAGCACTTCCCCAAAGGTCCGGCTACCCTCTTTTATTGCGTAGACCTATCTAATGTTGTTAGCCAGGCCTGCGGAAGGGGTACTCCGCAGGCCTGGCTAACAACATTAGATAGGCGTAGCTAATCACGCCCCTTATACCGGGCTAATCTCTTTTCGTTAGTATATTGAGAATCAGCCGTTTCTCTTTCAGGCTAAAAAGGAAGCTTCACGGGTTATTCTCATCGGTTTTCGTACTTGTCCCTCTGTTGACCGGGGAACACGAATACTGCTTTACAATCCTTTCAGCATCTCCTGTACGGCTGTTTCCAACTGACGGTCTTTGCCTGCCAACGATTCTTCGGGTGCATTATACACCTCGATGTCCGGTTCCAATTGATGGTTCTCCGCATATTGTCCGCGCATATCCATGCAACCTACCTCCGGAATACCGAATACAATGGAAGGGTCTATCTGTGGTTCCCACCATACGGCCGTCATCGTTCCCGGCACAGGAGCTCCTATCAGTTTGCCTATTTTCAGTTCCTTGTATACCCAGGGGAAGCCATGCGCATTACTGTAATTGTCCTCACAAACCAATACGCACGAAGACTTCAACCATTTGTTGAACGGGTCGCTTCCGATATATTGTCCACGAGGCACAAAGCGCTGGTACTCTTTTCCGGAAAGCAAGGTGGCCAAATCATCGTGCAACCAGCCTCCTCCGTTATGACGGGTATCTACAATCACCGCCTCTTTATTGCGGCAGCGCCCCAACAGTTCGCTATATACTTCGCGGAAACTCTGGCTGTCCATTCCTTTTACATGTACATAGCCTACCCTGCCGCCCGAAAGTTTATCTACCCTATCGCGGCAACGTTTCACCCAACGCTTATATAGCAGTCCGTTTTCATCGGCCATGCTGATAGCTTTCACCGTTACATCGAAACGTTTTCCGGCCGGACTGAGCACTGAAAGGCGGACATTACGTCCCGACTTGCCTTCCAACAGAGGGAAGTAATCGGTGCCTTTCGCTATCTTCTGTCCGTCGATGCGCTCAATGATGCAACCTGCCGTCACCTCATTCTTCTTGAGTGTTAACGGGCCTTTCGCTATAATTTCTTTAATCTTCAGTCCGTCGCCGGTATACTCTTCATCATAGAAGACTCCTAACGAAGCCGTAGGCAACAACGATGGGGAGGAAGCCTGATAACGCGCTCCGGTGTGCGAAGCATTCAACTCACCCAACATCTCGCTCAGCACTTCCGCAAAATCATAATTGTTGTTGATGTACGGCAAGAAACGGGAGTATGTTTTGCGATAGCCTTCCCAGTCGGTACCTTGCAAATCGGCCACATAAAACTTATCTTTTACCTGCTGCCATACGTGATTAAAGATATACTCCCTCTCCGCATAAGGCTGATAAGTAAACACGGCTTCAAAAGAGACCGGTTTGGTAGCGCCGTTGGCCAATGTCACCTTCTTGATGCCCATCCGGCTACAAAGGTAAATATTCTCTCTCTTCTTATCCGGGCATATCTGTCCGCCGCCTACCCCTTTCATTACTATCTTCGTACGGTTCTCCTTCAGATCGTGTTCCCAAAGGTCCATGCCGCTTTCGAACGCAGCCAGGTAGTAGAGTTTATCGCCTTTCAACGATAAAACGGCATCTCCCAAGCGGGATGAATTCACCGTTAAGCGGACAATCCGGTCTTCCCTGTTCTCCAAGTCGAAGACCAAAGCTTTCGTTTCCTTCTTTTCGGCTTGCGAGGCTTTCTTATCGGTGGTTACAGTAGCTCCCTTCCGTTCCTTGCCCCCTTTTCCTTTTGCCGGATTGTTCTTTTTATCCTTAGCCGGTTCGCTCTTTTCTTTCTGTTCTTCTTTTTTGGGAGCCTCCGGAGTTTTTGCTTTCTCCGCATCGGCCAACGCAAGTTCTTCCTTGCTCATACGGAAACGTTCGTAAGCGTCCAAGTCGAAGAACATAATATAGATGTCACTTTCCGCACCCCAACTGCCGTGACTGCGGAAACCTGCCCTGTCGCTTTCCCATATCATCGCTTTGCCGTCTAGCACCCATTTGGCATTCCGGTCGCTATAACCACTTTCGGTCAGGTTATGGATTTCTCCGTTTCCCGAAGCATTCACCAACGCAATATCTTTATTGTTCCAACCGCCTACACCTATATAATTAGTCAGAATCCATTTGCTGTCCGGACTCCATTCAAAACTTTGGTCGCCATCGCTATAAGAATATTCATACTTGCCGTCCATCACGGTGCGGACACTTTTCTTGGCCAGATTCAACACCCGGATGGCGGTACGGTTTTCCAAGAACGCTATTTCTTTTCCATCCGGACTGTATTGCGGCTGGAAAGAGGTGATACCCGAATGGATAAGTTTCTCTTCCTTGAGTTCCGTAGCATAAGTAAATTGCTTTTCCTCCTTCTTTACCAGCGACGAACGATAAATCTGCCACACTCCATCCCGTTCGGAAGCATATACAATGCTGCGTCCATCGGGAGAGAAGTTGATATTACGCTCTTGCTCAGGGGTATTGGTTACTTGTTTGGTGGTTTTATATTCTGTCGACGTAACATACACATCTCCATGCAGCACAAAGGCAATCTCCTTTGCATCCGGAGAAAGGGCTATTTCGGTAGCGCCGCTCTGACGAATCTGCGTCATCACATCCCGGTCGGTCTTATCGGTTACTATCCGTACTTCCACCTTTTGGGGTTTCCCGCCTTCTTTCAACGTATAAAGCTCACCGTCGTAGTTATAGCACAACAAGCCGTTGCGCGAGGCGGTCAAAGAACGGACCGGATTCTTTGTATGATGTGTCAGCTGCACAGCGTTGCCACCCGTCAGGGGACGTTTGTATACATTGAACGAACCTTTTTCCTCGCTCAAATAATAGAACGAGCGGCCATCCGGAGCCCACACCGGCGTACGGTCTTCTCCTTTAAAAGTCGTCAACCGCTGATAAGCATTTGTCTCCGGTTGATAAAGCCATATATCGCGGGTGATAGAGGAGGTATGATGTTTACGCATCGGGTCTTCATATCCTTTCTTATCATGATAAAGCCACTGTTTTCCATCAGCACTCACACTGATATCTTCCATCGGCATAGAAGAGCACATCTTAGGCCGTCCACCCTGTACACCTACCTCATACACCTGCTGGAACTGTCCGGAAGGGAACTGGGCGTCTTCTGCCGACGGGCGAATGTTGGAAAGGAACAGAATATGATTTTTATCTTTGAAAGTCACCGGTTTTTCCGTTCCGGAAAAAGTAGTCAAACGAGTAGGAGCTCCTCCCTCTTTATCCACTATATACACATCCATACTTCCCATACGGTCGGAAGCAAAAGCAATCTGTTTGCCGTCTGGACTCCATACCGGGTCTGTGTCGTAAGCGGGATGGGAGGTTATCTGCAACGCCCGTCCTCCGGTAACTGGAACGGTAAAGATGTCTCCTTTATAACAAAAGGCAATGGTGGTTCCATCGGGTGAGATTGCACTGTTGCGCATCCATAAAGGAGCTTCTTGCGCATAAGCAAAAACGGAAAGTAGGTATGCTGAAATACCTAATAGTAGTTTTTTCATATTTATCAGGGTTAAAGAACATTTCAGCAAAAATAAGAAATATTCCTGAGGCAGAGGTTATACGGGTTCAGATTTTTGCACAGGCAATAAGAAAGAAGGTGAAGAATAATACTTAAGCTGATACGATTCCATATTGTTACAAATGCAGTAAAAATGCCGGGTGTAATAACTAACTATGTTAGACGGCGTAACTCTTAATGTTATCGAAATAACTAACTATGCTAGACAGCGTAACTAACTATGTTATGAAAACAACTCTTAATGCTATAATATAGTATTCCCTCCTAAAGCAGAAACAGAGCTTTAGGAGGGAATACGAAGTATCTCAGTTTGAACGGATTCCTATTATTCTCTTACATTTACTTGCATGCTTTCATAGCCTTGATGACGGCCGAAGTAAATCCGTTATGGTCTAATTCGTTGATACCTTTAATCGTGATGCCACCCGGAGTGGTTACTTTATCAATTTCGACCGAAGGATGAGTGGACGGATCATTTAAAAGAAGTTCGGCGGCACCCTTTACCGTCTGGGTTATCATCATCTGTGCCTGCTTCGGATAAATTCCCATCTCGATGCCGGCCTGCATAGCGGCTTGGATATACTTCAGCACAAACGCAATGCCGCACGATGCCAACGCCGTGGTGGCAGGAATTTGTGATTCGGGAATAAGCAAAGCCATCCCCATTTCATTGAAAATATCCAGAATCATTTTGTCCTGTTCTTCCGTAGCATTCTGACCGGCAACCAACGTCATGCTTTCCATGTAAGCAATAGCCGTATTGGGCACTACCCTAAACATCGGCATCTTGACTCCCACATAATGCTCTAACTGTTCAAAACTAATTCCGGCAGCAACGGAGACCAGAATCTGATTGCTTTTCAGGTTCATAGAGTTGATAACGTTCTCTATTAACCAAGGTTTTACCGCCACAATAACGATATCGGCCTCTTTCGAAGCTTCTATGTTACTATCCATCACATGTAATTCGGGATGGGAGCTTTGCAAAGCTTGCAATTTTCCCCAGCTCGGATTCGAAACATATACATCGTCTGTTCTCACAGCCGTACCTTTTGCCAGTGCATGCGCTATCGCGCCGCCCATATTTCCTGCACCAATAACTGCTATTTTCATTTTCAATTAAATAAGATTCTCCACACTCCACTGAATAAAGCTAGTCACTTTCAACTTAATAAGCTCTCCATTGAATAGTTTCTCCACTTTCAATTAAATAAAGCTCCTTACTTAATGAAGTTTTCACTTTCAATTTTCCATTGAATAAAAACTCTCCACTCTCAATTCTCCACTCTCAACTTAATAACTTATTCAGTCTTTCAAGGAATAAGTCCGCCTCCTCTTTAGTCAAACACAACGGGGGAAGTAAACGAAGCACATTCGTCCCGCTTGCACCGGTAAACACATGTTCGTCATAAATTAACCGGCTACGAAGCTCTTTAATAGGCTCTGCAAATTCCAGACCAATCATCAGTCCGCGACCACGAACGTCCTTTATCTGAGGTACTTTTTTCAGTTCCTGCATTAAATAAGCACCCACTGCGGCCGCATTGTCCACCAAATGTTCCTCTTCTATCACGTCCAGAACCGCCAAAGCCGCCGCACATCCCAAGTGATTGCCGCCGAAAGTAGTTCCCAACTGTCCGTATACCGGCGTAAACTTAGGACTAATCAATACCCCACTCATAGGGAAACCATTGGCTATACCCTTGGCTACCGTAATCATGTCCGGACGGATGCCGGCATATTGATGCGCAAAGAACTTGCCGCTACGGCCATAACCGGATTGTATCTCATCCAAAATCAGGACGGTATCGGTTTCGGTACAAACCTCACGAAGCTGTTTCATAAAGGTGTCATCCGGAATCTGAATGCCTCCTACTCCTTGTATACCTTCTATCATAACGGCGCACACATCTTTCTTCTGCAATTCCGCCTTTACAGCCTCTATCTCGTTCAACGGCAAGTAAGTAACATGTCCGTTATGGTTAATCGGCGCAATGATTTTAGGGTTGTCTGTTGCTTCCACCGCCAACGAAGTACGCCCGTGGAAAGCTTTATTAAAAGAGATAACACGGGTACGTCCGTTGTAGAACGAAGCCAGCTTCAACGCATTTTCATTGGCTTCCGCTCCCGAATTAACCAGAAACAACGCATAATCATCATATCCGCTTGCCTTTCCCAAACGAGTAGCCAACTCTTGTTGCAGTGCATTCACTACCGAATTGGAATAAAATCCTAATTGCGCCACTTGCTTACTAACCTTATCCACATAATGCGGGTGCGCATGACCTATTGAAATAACGGCGTGCCCGCCATACAAATCCAGATACTCCGTTCCTTTCTCGTCCCATACCCGGCAACCTTTTCCCTTTACGATATTGATATCATACAAAGGATATACATCAAATAATTTCATTCTTTATCCTCCATTTTCATTCTGCATTCTCTTTCAGAATGCACTCGGCTTTAACTTCAAGCCCGTAGTTTCTTCCAGATTGAACATCAGGTTCATATTATGAACAGCTTGTCCGCTGGCTCCTTTCAGAAGATTGTCTATACAAGAGACAATCAGCAATTTATCCCCATGTTTTTCTAAATGAATCAGGCACTTATTGGTATTGACTACCTGTTTCAAATCGATATTCTTGTCTACAATGTGTACAAAAGAATCTTCGGCGTAATACTCTTCGTACATTTTCACCAACTCTTCCAGTTCCACTTTACATTTCACTACGATGGTAGCAAATATGCCACGTGGGAAATCACCCCGATACGGAATGAAATCAATTTCCGAATCGAAACTGTTCTGTAACTGCCTCAGCGATTGTTTTATTTCCGGCACATGTTGATGGGAAAACGGCTTGTAAATGCTCATATTATTGTTGCGCCAGCTAAAGTGACTGGTAGCACCCGGTTTCACACCGGCTCCCGTACTGCCTGTTATGGCATTCACCATCACATCGTCGTTAATCATCAAATGCTTGGCCAAAGGTAACAGTCCCAATTGGATGCAGGTAGCAAAGCAACCCGGATTCGCCACATACTTGCTATGGCAAATAGTGCGTCGGTTCAATTCGGGAAGTCCGTAAACAAATGGATGTTCTTCACTTTTGATACGATAATCCATGGAAAGGTCGATGATTTTCAACTCATCCGGAAGATTATGGCACTCCAAGAACTTCTTCGTATCGCCATGAGCCGTACAAAAGAAGAGTACATCAATTTCATCGAGAGGAAGAGCGTCTGTAAAAACCATTTCCGTTTCTCCATACAGACCCTCATGCACATCCGTCAGTTTGTTTCCGGCATTACTGCTACTATTTACAAACACCAAATCCACTTCCGGATGATTGAGCAACAAACGAATCAATTCTCCGGCAGTATAACCGGCACCTCCTATTATTCCAACTTTTATCATGAAAAATATTTTAAATGAAGTCCCGCATCGTCCGCTGCAAAAAAGAAAGCGGCTTTACAACTGCCATGAAGTTCTTTTCTGTCATGCCTCTCCGAACGAGACTCGAATTTATCCTATTAAATTTCTTCGTCCTTATGATTATTGTAATACACACGCAAAGGAGTAGAAGTTACTTTAATGAAACCTTTGGCGTCTTCTGCCGTCCAGCCCTTTTGCATCTCACCGTATTCACCGAATTTAGTTTTCACCAGGTCGTCTTCCGAATCCACTCCTACCGTAGAGAAAGAGAGCGGACGAAGTTCCAGGATAGCCGTACCGTTTACATTACGCTGAGACTCCTGCAACATGGCTTCTATATCCCGCATTACCGGTTCCAGGTATTGACTTTCGTGCAAGAACATGCCGTACCAATTGGCTACCTGGTCTTTCCAATACTGCTGCCATTTGCTTAATGTATATTTCTCCAGAAAGCGGTGCGCACCGATAATCAGCATAGGAGCTGCCGCCTCAAAGCCTACACGTCCCTTGATACCGATAATGGTATCGCCTACATGCATATCCCGGCCAATGCCGTATGCCGCGCCTATCTCTTCCACTTTCAGAATTGCTTTAATGGGGTCGTCAAATGTTTCACCGTTCACAGCTTTCAATTCCCCCTTCTCGAAAGTAAGGCGCAGTTCTTCACTGCCGTTTTTAGTCACCTGCTTCAAATAAGCATCTTCCGGCAATCCCTGCTTAGAGTCGAGTATCTCGCCGCCACAGATAGACGTTCCCCAAAGACCTACATTATAAGAATACTTCAGTTTAGTAAAGTCGGCTTCAAACCCGTGTTCTTTCAGATAGTTAATCTCATATTCGCGGGTTAACGCCATATCACGCGTCAAGGTAATGATTTCTACATTCGGCGCCAACACCAAGAAAGTCATATCGAAACGAATCTGGTCGTTTCCGGCTCCGGTAGAACCGTGTGCAATAGCATGCGCACCTACCTCGTTGGCATAACGGGCAATGGCCAAAGCCTGGAATATACGTTCGGAACTTACTGAAATAGGATACGTTCCATTACGCAATACATTGCCAAACACCATATACTTCAAACTCTTTTCGTAATACTCCTGTGTTACGTCGATAGTTACATATTTCGCAGCGCCCAATTTATAGGCGTTCTCTTCATTCTTTTTCAACTGTTCGGCACTGAAACCGCCCGTATTGGCACATGCCGCATAGACCTCATAGCCTTTTTCCTTAGCCAGGTACATTACTGTAAACGAAGTGTCCAATCCTCCACTGAAGGCCACTACTACTTTCTTTTTCTCTTCCATAAGTCTATCCTAATTTTATCATTTTATTCCTTGTTAATCTCATCCACAAAACTTTCCGCTTCTCCTTCCGCGTGTTTTTCCGGGTCATAGAGCATTGCCGTGCAAATGCAATAACGACGTTCGGTACGCACCAGCACATCGTGGTTGCAGCAACCTTCGCAGCCTTTCCAGAAAGCATCGTCGTCCGTCAGTTCCGCAAACGGAACAGGCACATAACCCAACTCGGTATTGATTTTCATCACGGCTCCGCCACTAGTCAGACCAAACAGTTTGGCATGCGGCCAACGCAGACGCGACAAGGTAAAAGCGGCTTTCTTAATCCTTTTAGCCAACCCTTTGCCTCTGAACTTTTCTACCACAATCAGACCGGAATTGGCTACGTATTGTTTATTTCCCCAGCTTTCTATATAGCAAAAACCTGCAAATTCGTTTCCACATAAAGCAATAATTGCTTTCCCCTCTCTCATTTTTTGCGCCACGTACTCATGTGTACGTTTTGCAATACCTGTACCACGCACTTTCGCTGCCGCAGTAATAGTCTCCAAAATAGTGTCAACGTAAACCTCATGTGAGGCGTCGGCTACCATAACATCTATTTGATCCATTTTTCGTTATTAAAACTTAAACCTTGTATCTGTAAATTCTTTATCTTATATTCGGGATAATGGATGAAAGCGCTCTCACCACCTCCCTTTGTTCTATTCCTTCGCGAATAACCAACAAAATGGTATCATCTCCGGCTATGGTTCCCAGAATTTCATGAAAATCACGATTATCAATATCGTAAGCCAAACTGCTGGCATAGCCCGGACGAGTTTTAATGACGGCAAGATTTCCCGAGAACTTGATGGAAACGAAACCGGTCTGTATCATCATTTCATTGATTGAATGCATTTCGGTTGTTCGTTTGTACATGGCATTATTCGGCAGCACATAGACATAACGGCCGCTCATACTGGCTGCTTTCGCAACTTTCAGCCTTTTCAAATCACGTGAAAGAGTTGCCTGCGTCAACACATATCCGTTATGCGCCAATTCATTCAACAACTCCTCTTGATTACCCACCTCTTTGCTGGATATAATCAACTTGATAGCGTCAAGACGCTCGCTTTTATCCTGTCTCATTGTATAATTATTCTAATCCGGATGCAAAAGTAGGACTTTATTTGAATATTCATAGCATAAATGCGGAATATTTTTCTATTTTTATGCATATATAGAATATTCATTGCATAAAAGTGCATAATGCATAGTGTTTCCTTTATACTGCTTTCTTAATATATAAAGACAGTCCACCTCCTAACCACGTTCTTTTCCGGACAGATTGTTTCAATCCGGTATGGTCTGTCTTATACCAATTCTGCTGTGGCAAAAACATCACAGAAGACAACATATCGCATCCGGGAAGACAGCTTAATGAAGAAATAAGTGATATAAAAAACGAAAAACCGCCTTTTTTAACGATTTTTCATTCAGAAAAAGCAAAAAAGAATATAATAAAATCAGAAATCGCAATAAGCCTAACAAAGTTTTTACTACTTTTGTTACATCATTTTAGAATTTACCATATAACCACCTTAAAAATAGCATTAACAGTATGAAGGACATGCAATTCTTTGCTGTGGATTTAGGAGCAACCAGCGGCAGAACTATCTTGGGAACCTTATCCGAAGGCAAATTGGATTTAAGAGAGTTAACTCGTTTTCCCAACAACATTATCGAAACAGGAGGTCATTTCTATTGGGATATTTACGCACTGTACCTCGAAATTATCAAAGGATTAAAAGTAGTAGCTCAAGAGGGCATTCAAATTCAATCCATCGGTATTGATACCTGGGGAGTGGATTTTGTATTCGTAGGCAAAGACGGAGCCTTACTCCGCAACCCTTATTGCTACAGAGACCCCCATACTGTAGGAGCTCCGGAAGAATATTTCACCCATATTTCGCGTGAAAAGGTGTATGATATCACCGGAATTCAAATCATGAACTTCAACTCATTGTTCCAGCTCTACGCTTTACATCGCGATAAATGTTCGGCCCTCGAAGCTGCCGATAAAATCTTATTTATGCCGGATGCTCTTTCCTATATGCTTACAGGCAATATGGTGACGGAATATACCATTGCTTCTACTTCACAAATACTCAATCCGCGTACCAAACGCTTTGAAAAGGAGTTGCTGGATGTAGTCGGCGTAAAAGAAGAACAGTTCGGCCGTTTTGTTTTCCCGGGTGAGAAAATCGGAGTGCTAAGCGAAGAGGTACAGAAGTTAACTGGCTTAGGAGAGATTCCGGTAATTGCAGTGGCAGGACATGATACGGCTTCTGCCGTAGCCGCCGTTCCGGCACAAAACGCACAGTTCGCATACCTTAGCTCCGGTACTTGGTCATTAATGGGTATCGAGGTGAAAGATGCTATTATTAATAAGGAGAGCTTCGATAAGAACTTCACCAACGAAGGCGGTATAGAAGGAACCACACGTTTCCTGAAAAACATTTGCGGCATGTGGCTATTGGAACGTTGCCGCAAAGAATGGGAAGTAACCAACAATTACTCTTATCCGGAACTCATTGAAGCGGCTTTAGCCGTTAAGGCATTCCGCAGCCTCATCAATCCGGATGCACCTTGCTTTGCCAACCCTACTTCTATGATTGAAGCAATTCGTCATTACTGCCGCGAAACCGGCCAGCCCGAACCTGTTAGTTACGGAGAAATCACCCGTTGTATTTTCGACAGTCTGGCCTTGCGTTATCGTCAGGTATTCGGTTATATGCAAAACATGGCTCCGTTCAAGATAGAGAAGCTGCATGTTATCGGCGGAGGTTCACGCAACAACCTTCTCAACCAGTTTACTTGCAATGCCGTAGGTATTCCGGTTACAGCAGGTCCATCGGAAGGAACGGCTATCGGTAACATCATGCTACAGGCCAAAGCATCCGGATTAGTAGGAAATATTCAGGAAATGAGAAGCCTCATCAGCTCTTCTATCGAACTTGCAAACTTCGTACCTGAACACCCGCAGGAGTGGGACGATGCTTACCAGACTTATTTAAAATACTATCGGGAAGATATTTAAAAGAACAACGACTGAAGAAGAAGAGATTCTTAGTAACTCTTCCTCTTGAAACAAATACAATAAGAATAACATAAATATTAACTCATAAATTGAATTATCATGAAAGAAGAATTGATTAAGAAAGCGTATGACATTGCCAAAGAACGCTATGCAACCCTTGGCATAGATACAGAAAAAGTATTGGATACTCTCCAGAAGATTCAAATATCCATGCACTGCTGGCAAACTGACGATGTTGTTGGCTTCGAGCCTAAAGCAGGTGCTTTATCGGGTGGAATACAGACTACCGGAAATTATCCGGGAAAAGCACGCAACATTGACGAAGTACGCAAAGACTTGGAATTTGCTATGTCTTTGTTACCTGCCAAACAACGTGTCAATCTCCACGAAATCTATGGAGACTTCCAAGGTAAGTTCGTTGACCGCGACCAATGCACCATCGAACTGTTTAAGAGTTGGATGGAATGGGCAGACGCTCAAGGCATAAAGCTGGACTTCAATTCTTCGTCTTTCTCTCACTCGAAAAGCGGTAACCTTTCTCTCTCCAACCCGGATAAAGGTATCCGTGATTTCTGGATTGAACATACAAAACGTTGCCGCGAAATAGCTGACGAAATTGGTAAACACCAGAATGATACCTGCTACATGAACCTTTGGGTACACGACGGAAGTAAGGATATCACACTGAACCGTATGAGATATCGTGAACTATTTAACGATTCACTCGACCAGATATTTGCCGTGAAATACGACCACATGAAGACTGGTCTGGAGAGCAAAGTATTTGGTATCGGACTGGAGCACTATACTGTAGGTTCTAACGAATTCTGCATGGGTTATGCTACCAAACACCAAACATACCTCACCATCGATACCGGACACTATCATCCAACCGAAGTGGCAGCCGACAAGGTTTCGTCAGCCCTGCTTTTCGTTCCGGGACTTATCCTGCACGTGAGCCGTCCTATCCGCTGGGATTCCGATCATGTAACATTGATGGACGATGCCACCACCGAACTCTTTCAGGAACTTGTCCGCTGCGATGCACTCGACCGTACCGCCATTGCACTTGACTACTTTGATGCTTCTATCAACCGTATCGGCGCTTACGTTATCGGTACCCGTGCCGCTCAGAAGAGTTTATTGCGTGCATTACTGGAACCATTGGCTACCCTGCGCAAATATGAAGCAGAAGAAAAAGGTTTCCAGCGTCTTGCCTTACTTGAAGAAGCCAAAGCATTGCCTTGGAATGCCGTATGGGATATGTTCTGCTTAAAGAACAATGTACCAGTTGGTGAAGAGTTCATTCCGGAGATTGAAAAATACGAAGCTGACGTTACTTCCAAGAGATAATATTTAGCTCTCCGAGAAGGAATAGATTGATTGCTTCATCAGATATAGTGTGAAGAATCTGCTTAGAGTATAATGAGCTCGAAAGTAGATTCTTCCATTACAATCTTTCAAACCGCTCTAAATCATTCCCTAACGGCTAAACACTAAACATTTAGATTATGGAAATCATTATAGGATTATTGATTATTGCTATCGGTAGTTTCGGACAGAGTAGTTCTTATGTTCCCATCAACAAAATAAAGAAATGGAGCTGGGAGAGTTTCTGGCTGGTACAAGGCGCTTTTGCCTGGCTTGTATTCCCGCTATTGGGAGCATTGCTGGCAATCCCTGAAGGATACACTTTAATCGACTTATGGAGCGAAGGCGGTGCTTCTACCTCTATTATATATGGAGTGTTATGGGGTATCGGCGGATTAACGTTCGGATTGGGTATGCGTTATCTGGGTGTAGCACTCGGACAGAGTATCGGTATGGGAACATGTTCCGCATTCGGAACCATCTTACCCCCGCTGATGGCTGGAGATGATTTATTCCATGGCAAAGGCCTGCTTCTTTTAGTTGGCGTCTGCATCACATTGGCCGGTATTGCCGTAATTGGTTATGCAGGAAGCCTCCGCAGCAAAAACATGACTGAAGAAGAAAAGAAAGCCGCTATCAAAGACTTTGCATTAACCAAGGGATTAATCGTAGCATTTCTTGCCGGTGCAATGAGCGCTTGTTTCAATTTAGGACTTGAAGGCGGTAAGGCCATCCAACAAGTGGCATTAGAGAATGGAGTAGCTCCACTTTACGCAGGACTTCCTGTTATCTTCCTCGTAACGTTCGGTGGATTCCTTACGAATGCCGCTTATTGTATCCAGCAGAACATCAAACACGGTACGGGCAAGGAATATTTCAATGTTCCCGGTAACGTATTGGTCAGCAATATCTTGTTCTGTGCCTTAGCCGGTGTACTGTGGTACTCGCAATTCTTCGGATTGGCTATGGGAAGAAGCTTCTTACCGCAAGATTCAATACTCTATGCCTTCTCCTGGAGTATCCTCATGTCGTTGAACGTTATTTTCTCCAACGTCTGGGGAATTATTCTCAAAGAATGGAAGGGAGTCAAATCAAGCACTATCAGCGTATTAGTCATCGGATTGCTTATTCTTATATTATCCATCATCGTTGTGTCTATTGCACAACAATAATTCATTAAATAAAGTACATTATGAAATCTATTTTAGATAACCGTCCGGCACTTGCCAAAGAGGTGAACAAAGTAGCCGAAGTAGCCGGATATTTATGGCAGAAAGGCTGGGCCGAACGTAACGGAGGAAACATCACTGTTAACATTACCGAATTTGTTGACGACGAAATCCGCCAGATGCCTGCTATCAGTGCAGTAACCCCTATCGGTACCACGTTGCCGAACCTTAAAGGTTGCTATTTCTATTGCAAAGGAACCAATATGCGTATGCGCGACTTGGCCCGTTGGCCGATGGAGAACGGTTCTATCATCCGCATTCTCGATGATTGCGCCAACTATGTTATCATTGCCGACAATCCGGTACGCCCTACTTCGGAGCTTCCTTCACACTTAAGTGTGCACAATTACCTTATCGGTAAAGGCTCTCCATACAAAGCATCCGTACACACACATCCGATAGAACTGATTGCTCTGACTCACTGCAAGAAGTATCTGGAAAAAGATGTGGCTACCAAGATGTTATGGAGTATGATTCCGGAAACAAAGGCTTTCTGCCCACGTGGTTTGGGTATCATCCCTTACAAATTGCCAAGCTCGGTAGAGTTAGCAGATGCTACCATTAAAGAGTTGGAAGACTACGATGTAGTAATGTGGGAAAAACATGGCGTATTTGCCGTAGATTGCGACGTGATGCAAGCTTTCGACCAGATTGATGTATTGAACAAATCGGCATTAATCTATATCGCTGCCAAAAATATGGGATTTGAACCCGATGGCATGAGCGACGAACAAATGAAAGAAATGAGTGTAGCATTCAATTTACCTAAATAACGTTATCCTTTTTAATAATGAGCGGGAAGCTGAAGTGATTCAGTTTCCCGCTTTTGATTATAAGAAGTTCCTTATAAAAAAGGAATATCCGGTAACACGTTTACAGGCTCTCCGCTATAACAAAACACACCTTAAAAGTAATATGCTCGATATTTCCGGATGCTTTTCTCTATGCTATGATTGGAATTACAATCCAATGCTTGTCGTTACAGTTTTGTGTACAGAGTACCCCTTTGGGAAAGCACTCTAAAACACTTAATAAATTAAGAAGAATAACAGCTTTCTATCCGTTTCACCGGACAGCAATATAATAAAAAGAGCAATTCTTTATTTCTTCACTTTCTTTCCATTAATCCATAAGTTCTCGAACACCACATCCTTTGCTCCGGTAACCGAGTTAACGCCTTTCTGCACATTATTGAACCGACTATTGGTTACGTGGATATTCTCTATGTTTGTCTTATCATCGTATCCGGTAATCAACACTCCATATTGGCTCTTCTGACTGGTAACGTTATCCAGATATACATTACGTACCAAAGGAGCAAAACTGCGGTCGCACTGCTCACGGCTTTCATAAAGCAAATTGATTTTCAGCACCGCTTCACGACATTCGCCCACTTCAATATTCCGGACATAAATATTTTCAATCAAACCACCACGGCAATTATTCGTCTTAATGCGGATTACACGCTCCAGATTCGGACTGTCCATCTTACAATTCTCCACAAAGAGATTTCTGTATCCACCGGATATCTCGCTGCCAATTACCACTCCACCGTGTCCGTCTTTCATCTCACAGTTGCGCACAATGATATTTTCACTTGGCGTATTCCATTTTCTGCCGTCCGCATTTCGTCCGCTCTTAATAGCGATGCAATCATCCCCCGTATCGAACACACAGTTTTCTATCAACACATTTTTGCATGATTCTGGGTCGCAACCATCCCCATTAGGCCCGTGGCACAAAATATTCACATTCCGTACAATCAGGCTCTCACAGAAAAGAGGATGGATAACCCAGAACGGAGAGTTTCTCAGCGACACACCTTCAATCAGCACCGTATGACAACGGTACAAATTAATAAGCTGTGGACGAAGGCCATCTTCTAACGTCATCTGGCGTTTATCTATCGGAGCAAAGGTTTCCGCATAAGCGAGCAGCTTGTTACGCCCACCATTACGCTGTGCAATCATTCCTTCTTTCCATCCGAAACGTTTCGCATCACCGCACATCGACCACCAAGTCTCGTTACTTCCCTGTCCGTCGATAATTCCTTTTCCGGTAATGGCAATATTGGTCTCCCCATAAGCATAAATCATAGGATGCAAGTTATAGCAATCCACTCCTTCCCAGCGGGTCAGTACAGTAGTCGTATATAGATGCTTATCAGGAGAAAACTTTAAATGAGCCCCTTCTTCAAGGTATAAGTTTACATTACTTTTCAAAGTGATAGGTCCTGTATAGAACTCACCTGCCGGAATCACCACTTTACCTCCGCCGGCCTGACTGCATGTTACAATAGCCAGATTAATAGCTTCGTGGCACAAGTTTTCGCCTTGAGCTCCCTCTTTCGCACCAAAATCTTTGATATTATATACTCTATCCGGGAAAGAAGTCCTCTTTATCTGTTTCTCTATCTTTTCGCATTCGTTCCACGCCTGAGCCGGAATCTGCGCACACACATAAGCTGTCCACCCTAACAAGCAACACATACACATCCACTTTCTCATGTTCTTCAAATTAGATTTAGTTATATTTTAAAATAGTTTTTCTTATTGCAGCCCAAAGATAAAAATAAAACCGGGTTTTAACGATTCCTAAACTCTATTTCATACAAAAAAGTCCCTTTTCACCGAAAGTTTACCCGATTTATATACAAAATAAAAGATGCACCTTCACTTTTTCACCTTTCGCGTAACTCATTTATTATGAGAATATAAAAGTGCCGATGCTCAAAAATAGAGAAAGCGATATCTTCACGCCGTACAAATCGTTCAGGTAAGTATCTCCGTAATGGCATACCGGTTCAGCTTTATGTCTTCCAATCATGCCATGATGTATTTTCCCCAGATAATCAAAGGCTATAAACCACATTTACGCAAAGAATTTCCGGTTCATCAGTACTCCTCCCAATTCGCCCGGTCTTACTGCGTTGATACGCTAGCCTCATACAACGGAATGAATGAAGAAAGTTATTACCAGCAAAAAGGAAAAGAGAGCAGCTTTGTATAAGCGTTTACCAACCGCAAGAAAATGAATACCCTTAAACTAACGGTTGAATCCTTTATAAGTAAGTATTCTTAAACGGTCTATTAACCGATTCTCCCTTATATAGTAAACATACCTCAGCTGAGGTACGTACGTATCTCAGCTGAGAGATATACGTACCTCAATTGAGAGATGCATATATCTCAATTGAGATACGCTTACTATATAAGGGGAAAAGGACTAATTTATATAATAGAAAAGAGTAATATAACGAGGTGAAAGAGATAATTCAACGTTAGTTTTTAAAGAATCGGGCTGATGAAAGGTAGATTGTAATCATTTCACCGTTTTTCCACATTCATGCGTCTTTAATAGAGAACTAAATGCCTATAAGAAGCTGTATGAGAGAATAAACACTGCGGCAAACAAAGCTACAGAAGAGGTTATTAAAGTAGAGGTTATTATACCTGACTATGATATTGACTTCCCCATATACCTGACTTTCTGAAATAATTCATTGAAGAGCCAGTCGCAAACCTCTCATCGTTTAATGTAAATCCTTTGATGATATATTCTCTTAACCTTTGTGTTGCCCAAATACGAAATTGGGTACCTTGATAAGACTTCACACGATAACCAACAGATATGATAACATCTAAGTTGTAATAATTGACCTCATGGGTTTGCGTTTTGTCCTCAATAGCTCCATGCTGAGTGGTATTTCGGATTTTCCGAACAACCACTTCTTCCTGCAATTCCCTTTCTTCAAAAATATTTTTAATATGCTCACTAATTGTAGAACGCGACTTGCCGAACAGTTCGCATACCTGCGCCTGTGTTAACCATACGGTCTCTCCTTCAAATAGTACATCTACCTTGATGTTACCATCTTCCGACTTATATATTACTATTTCACTATTTTCCATATTCATTCGGCCTTAATATTGTTCTTCAAATAATCAACTACTTGCTGCAAACTATCAGCATCTTCCGACTTGAAAATAAATTCATCAAAGTCTCCATAGATACTACGATGCCCGAATATGTATTTAACAGCTTTCCACGTCCGTTTGAAGATATTTGATTCGGGTTTGAGATACACATTGCAATAAACCTCCTTATCGTCCGTAAAGTAGGTCATTATAAGTTGATGCTCCACACTATTACAGGAGCAAATGAATAATTTATTGACTGTATCTTCCATATTATTCAGTTCAATGTTTAGAGCACTACAAAGATAAGAGAAAAGAGATAAATCCATTGCGAAAACGCCTCTGTATCTTTATTTTATTTGGCAAGTTAGCAAACTTATAGGAAACAAAAAAGCTTGACCTCCTAAAAAGTCAAGCTTTCATGTCGGAAAGAGGCGATTCGAACGCCCGACCCCTACGTCCCGAACGTAGTGCGCTACCAACTGCGCTACTTTCCGTTTTGCGGGTGCAAAGTTAAAGCAAACTTTTTAAATAACCTAAAGAAAAAAGAAGAATTTTACATAAAATATTTGTATATCCCGAAAAAGTATGTACCTTTGCATCCGCAAACAAACAAGGTGCCATAGCTCAGTTGGTAGAGCAAAGGACTGAAAATCCTTGTGTCA
>ERZ839767.279-NODE-279-length-89223-cov-4.624933_pt1 | contig 89223 bp, 61 predicted proteins | sample MGYA00519879_ERZ839767 | MGnify/ENA primary metagenome ERZ839767 (study PRJEB31850, sample SAMEA3708852) | human gut metagenome | biome: human gut; feature: human-associated habitat; material: faeces | place: China | collected 2014 ...
CTATTCCTATGCAACAATCATAAATTAAAAGTTGCATTTACAAGTTGAACTCAAGTCACTATTTTGATAATTGGAAATTCAAAATCAATGTTTTAGCAACAAGAGGAGACTGGACAACCGCTATTAATGAAGCAACTGCACTTAATAATGAAGCTAAAAATTTAAATAATTCTATCGGAATTGCTATATCATGTTATGCCATTGGAGATACTTACCTTTATATACGTATGTTCAATAAAGCATTAGAATTATATGAAGGCGCATTAAAAATACTGACACAAATAGAACAATCCGAAGAGCTGTTACATCCGTTACTCCTACAAATGATTAACACCAGCATTTACTGCAAAAACATGGATAAGGCTCACGAATATGTAAAACTATTAGAAGTATTGGACACCGATTCGGAAAAACAATATCCGGCAGCCATTCACAAAGACTTATGTCTTGCCATATATTATACATCGGCTCATAACAGAGAAAAAGCACAACATTGGATTCACCAAGCAAAAACAAGGAACTCCGCATCTCAGACTCATAACGACTCCCTACAAATACAAAGAGCTATAGGCTATTATAATGAGACTTTTGAAAACTACAAAGAAGCACTTACAGCATATAACAAAGTCTTGTCAGACAATACATTTTCCGCCAGCTATTATATTGAGACACTGGAAAACAGGGCTAAGCTCTATGAAAAATTAGGAGACTCGCTTAATGCTTTTCACGATTATCAAAAAATTTTCTCACTAAAAGATTCTATCTACCGTCAAAGCTATATACGCCAAATGAGTATGCTCCGCGCAGATAATCAAATAAATCAAATGGAGCTAAAGGAAGAGAAAAATGAGAATCGAATTATTACCACACTTATTCTGGCTATTATATTAACTCTGATTCTCTCTCTCCTGGCAATACTTCACACCCGAAAAGATTCCAGAAGACTAAAAATAGCAAATAAAAAAAGAGTTTCGGCCATACAAAACATGGAACGTTCTATCCACTCTAAAAACCTTTATCTCACTGATATCAGCCAAATAGTGAATGACTCTCTATCAGAGCTGAATAAAAATTGCCGGATGCTGAAAGAAGGAAAAGAGACAGGAACGAACAAAACCATATTGTGCAACAATATATTAAACGACTCTACGATGCTCTTAAAACAAGTTCATGAATTATTAAACGCTTCAAATGTTACAAGTAATCATCAAAAACTAGTTTTTGAGAAAGAAGACCTCATTTCCATCTGTGAGGAGGCAATAAAAACAACCGAAAAGAATTTAAATAACTGCCATATCAATTTCCAAAAAACAGAAAGTGAAGAGAAACTCTTCATCTACACAGACCGTATGCTATTAACACAGGTACTAATCAGCCTGATAACTATGGTAAGAAGAAATACGATAGGAAAAGAAGTCTCTTTATCTCTACAAAAACAAGCAGACTATCAGATTTTAATCATCATAAATGGTACAGAATCCCAATTATTAGAACGAAACATCTTAGATATAACGTTAACCAATTCTCTCATGATAATCCAAAAACTGAATGGAAATTTCTGGATTGGAGAGAGTTCTTTCAAAAAAATACGCTTATACATCCAGTTGTCCTTAATGCCTAATCCATCAGAAGAATGAAAAAGAATCTACTATCCATATTCATCTTACTCTGTATATGCTCCTTCTGTCGGGCAGCAGTGAATGAGACTATGATGGAACCTAAGGACAGTTTACTGATGTTACTGAACAGGGTTCAACAGGACACCACACGTATCCGTTTGTTAGAACAACTGGCTGCTGCAACTCAAAATTTCCCGAAAGAAAACATACGATATTCTCAAGAACTATATACTCTTTCAAAAAAGAACAAGAATGAGGAAATGCAATGTTGGGCCATATATAACCAGATGCTTTCTTATTCGAATATGAATGACACGGTTCATTTTAATGAATGCCTTCAAACGCTAAAACAATATACTAAAGCAGGACGGTGTAGGGATTTATATTTTCAGGGAATATACATGCAAGTAGAATTATACATTGTATATGAAGAATTTGAAAAAGCCAGAATTCTAGTTTTAGCATTACTGAACGAAGCGCAAAAAGAAAAGAATCTTATAGGAGAACTCTGTGCATATCAGAGTCTAAGTCATATCTATCAATGTACCGATAAGCCACAAATGGCTTTAGAGATGCTAGAGAAAGCATACAAGCTGAATAATCATCCTCAATTAAAAAACAGATATCCCAATTTATATGATACACTCAATATGTTTATCTATTTATATGATGGGATGAAAGATAATGAGAAATGTCTTTTCTATTTGAAAAAGCTCGAAACTGCCACAAAAGAGCACCTCAAGAAAAATCCATATAAGAAACAGGGATATGCGAACATCCTTTTATATATAGAGAATACTTACATGGCTTGCTATCTGAGACAAAATGATATAGAGAATGCCGAAAAACATCTTCTTGAAGCAAGAAAATATCTCAATAAACAAACTTATTGGGAATATCATTCGGATTACCATTTTTGGTGTCACGAGTATTACAGACAAAAGAAAGCATACGAGAAGGCTCTGTCCGAATTGAATTCCTCTGTTTATCATGCACCTGGGAACGCACAAAGGACCAGATATTTAAACAAAAAAGCCGATTTATTGGCTGAAATGGGAAACGTTAAAGAGGCTATTCTGGTTTATAAAACGATGTTGAGTGATATGGATTCTATACATTGGGTAACAATAGAAAAACAATCACAACAGGTACTGGATAATTACCAACTTGAAAAAAGAAATCTGGCACATATTAAAACACAGAACAACATAAGGCGTACCTTACTATACGTCATCATTATGGCATGTATTCTTGTCATTACGGTCCTTTCTAAGATAATCCTTGTACATCACAAACTAAAGAAAGCGGATAAAGAACTGACTAAAGCTATTGAAAATACTCAAAAAGCCAATAATGAGAAGAACCAATACATCGCCTCACTCCACCAATGTATAAAGACTCCTTTAAGCAGCATCATCGGTTTTGCCCATGCCTTACTGGAAAAGCAACTAAGTGAAAAGAGCTATAACACCTATATCGATATTATACAAAAGAATTTGGAGAAGCTTCAGGCACAGATTGAAAATGTGACAAAAGAAATAAAGTAATAACTCTCTTTTTCCTACAGTAAAGGAGAAGATGCTTTACACAGCCCATTAAGCCCCCTCTTTTGATGTAAACAGCCCTGCACACTGATATGGCTCCATCCTGTATTCTGAAAATTGTAAATACTTCGACAAACTCTACTCTTACATCTAAAAGGATACATATTGAGGGAAAGGAGAACTTGGGTATTCACTAATTCCTTCGTTTAAATTCTATTACACAAATAGACAAGACTGATTTTTGGAACAAGCAGAACTGAATCAACGAGATTGTCTCAAAATAAAATCCGAAAATCTAAAATCGGATAGATTAAAACATCTCTAAAGAAAATCCCCCTTATTTCACTCCTATTAATTGAAAAGATAAATAAGGAGGAGGGTATGTATTACCTCACAGATACAAACAAGGCTGCCTCATCTTTAAATTTTGAGGCAGCCTTATTTATGAAGCTAAGTCCGGAAAAAGCTTTAGAAAGCAATCTCGATTGTCTTCCTCAAGGAGCTCTTTTTACCAGAACCAAAGCTATACTTTTTATTTCTTCATACGTTCATATTCCAAACTTGCCATGATAAACGGACCTACTGCTTTTCCTTCATTATGGACAATCCAAACATCACCGCCACAAAGATAATAATCGGCTGAACCATCGCGATTCTTACTCTTTGCCGGACCTAAACCTGCCGAACGGCAAGATTGATTCACGTTAATGGTTCCATCCTCATTCTTTGTAACAAACGTTTTCAACAGACCGTCATAAGCCTTCAATGCCACTTTCTTATACTTCGTAGGGAGCACTCCGATACGCAAACCTTTCAGATAAGAATAAGTAAACATACTCGAAGCAGAAGACTCCAGATAATTCGGTTTTCCACACTCGCTCATGTATGAATCATCGTATTGCAACAACTGATACCATACACCGCTTTTCTTATCCTGCCATTTAGCCAGACCCTCTGCTACTTCATTCACAATCACGGTCAACTCTTTATAGTCCGGATGAGATTTCGGCATATTCTCTAAAACATCTACCAAAGCGGCAAAGAACCATCCCATACCTCTGCCCCAAAATTCTTTGGAACATCCTTTATAAGGCTCGGTTTTATTAGCCCAAAAAGAATTCTCATCTTCCGGGTCGGCCGACCATCCATGATAGTTCAACTTTTTAGCCTTATCGTACGTATGTCTGTGTACAACTTTGAATTGATTGGCAATATCGCTCCATGACTCCATATCATTCGGTGCAAAATTGGCCAGCCACTCCGCATAAAAGGCAGCTCCCATATAAAGTCCGTCCAACCACATCTGATTCGGATAAATAGCTTTATGGAAGAAACAGCCTTTGGCATCCCCAAACTGAATACGCGGATAGTCCGTTTGTAAATAGTTCTTCAAGAAATCCGCCGCAGCTTTGTATCTATCAGCATGATGGGTACCATTTTTCTTGTCCAAATCCTTTTCATGATGATAGATTTCAAACAGCACCTTACCGGAATTTATATTATCGATATTCCCTTTTCGAAAATCCTTAAACGAACCATCTTCATTGATGGCATTATCGGTATAGGCCTTTGCCCAAGCATAGAAATCTGAGTTTTCAGTGTTGTTCATACCATACTGTTCACAAAGGTCCAACAACGATTTGGCCACTAACCCATTTACATAATCCCAGTTTTTCCCATGTGTCCAATGATAACCTTGTGAACGAGCCATCTCTTTGGAATACATCGTTTGAGCTGATAGAGAAACGCCAACTAACAGAAATAATAAAGTTGCAATAAAGTTCTTCATAGCTATTTAATTGTTATTTATCATTATTAATCTCCGCAAAAATAACAGAAAAACGGCAAACTAACCGTATAAACAGAAAGTTTTTAAAATCTCCGTTTGGAAAAACACCCTTCTGAAAAGTTCGTAACACCCATTATCCGCAATCTTCCATGCATCGCAAGGCAGCACCCTATTCGTATCACAACAAAAAGTCGAAAGCTCTCGTCTCTTTATTTCCATGTGTAACCCAAGTATCCCTCTAAAAAGAGCATCTTACCTACCCATCTGCTCTATTTTGAGATAGATTCGTAATATTATCTACAGAAAATAGAATTTACAACCAATCTTTTCATTACCTTTGCTTATCATTCATATAAAAATATGGCAATATGTACACAATACAAACAAATGCTTCCGGAACACGAAGTCTGGAAATCTCGGAAGAAAACCTGCAAACAATAGAGAAGTATGCGCTTTTTCAACATCTTATCGACAGTAATGGGATTGTAGACGAATCTGTCTTAGATAAGTTGAAACTGAACATCCGTTCCATTATTGCTTCTCAGGAAGACTGCAAAGAGCTGCTCGATTTATGTATCGATGTGATTTATCACAATAATATGAAAGCATTCGGTTTGCATCAGCTCATTCTGCTTTTTGTAAAGTGGAGAAATGAACAGGACTGCGAAGAGGATACAGAAGAAGAATAATTCTTTCATAAAGGATAAGTTCATAGATAGATTTCGAAGAGGATGCGGATACTCTTCTCCGAATCAGGTTGTTGCTATGCTCTATGACTAAAAACATCTCCTAACAAAAAACATGAGAGAATATCAACTCACAGATTGGTTGCCGACTACTAAGAAAGAAGTAGAACTGCGGAAATGGGATACACTGGACGTCATTCTGTTCAGTGCCGACGCTTATGTAGACCATCCTTCTTTCGGAGCTGCTGTTATAGGGCGCATCCTCGAAGCGGAAGGTTTACGAGTGGCCATTATACCGCAACCAAACTGGCGTGATGACTTACGTGATTTTAAAAAGTTGGGACGTCCACGTTTGTTCTTCGGCATTGCACCGGGATGCATGGATTCCATGGTTAACAAGTACACAGCCAACAAGCGTCTCCGTTCCGAAGATGCTTACACACCTGACGGACGCCATGATATGCGACCGGAATATCCCACGATAGTATATACCCGGATACTGAAAGAGCTTTATCCCGATGTACCGGTAGTATTAGGAGGAATCGAAGCTTCCATGCGCCGCCTTACTCATTACGATTATTGGCAAGATACCCTAAAGAAAAGTATCCTGATTGATTCCGGAGCCGATTTGCTTATCTACGGAATGGGTGAAAAACCAATTGTAGAGCTCTGCAACAAGATGTTGGAACATCCGGAAAGCCCCAAATTACCCACAGACATTCCCCAAACTGTGTTTCTCTGCCGCAAAGAGGAGATACCTTATGGTATCCGCCCGGAAGATTTATGCCTTTTCTCGCATGAGGAGTGTTTGAAAGATAAGAAAAAGCAAGCCATGAATGTACGCCATATCGAAGAGGAATCGAACAAATATGAGGCGCAACGCATCTTGCAAGAAGCAGACAAACAAATGGTAGTGGTCAATCCTCCTTATCCTCCGATGAGCGAGGCCGAACTCGACCATTCTTTCGATTTGCCTTATACACGACTTCCCCATCCGAAATACAAAGGTAAACGTATTCCGGCATACGATATGATTAAGTTCTCGGTAAATATTCATCGGGGTTGTTTCGGAGGTTGCGCCTTTTGCACAATTTCGGCCCATCAGGGTAAGTTCATCATTAGCCGGAGTAAGGAAAGCATTCTCAAAGAAGTGAAAGCCATTACGGAATCACCTGATTTCAAGGGATATTTATCCGACTTGGGAGGTTCCTCAGCCAATATGTACCGTATGGGCGGAAAGGATAAAAAGGTTTGTAGTAAATGCAAGCGTCCCTCCTGTATCCACCCTAAAATCTGCCCGAACCTGAATACAGACCATCGCCCGTTGCTAGACATATACAAGTCGGTAGATGCCTTACCCAAAATAAAGAAAAGCTTTATCGGTAGTGGTGTACGGTACGACTTATTGTTGCACCAAAGCACAGACGAGAATGTAAACCGTAGTACCCGTGAATACACCAAAGAGCTGATAACAAACCATGTAAGCGGCCGACTGAAAGTGGCTCCGGAACATACTAGCGACCAGGTACTCTACTTGATGCGTAAACCCTCTTTCCTACAATTTCAGCAATTCAAAAAGATTTTTGATAAAATCAATAAAGAGCAGCACCTCAATCAGCAGCTTATACCTTATTTTATATCCAGCCATCCTGGATGTACCGAAGAGGATATGGCCGAGCTGGCCGTACAAACTAAACAAATGGACTTCCACTTGGAACAGGTACAGGACTTTACTCCAACCCCAATGACTATCAGTACGGAAGCCTGGTATACGGGTTTTCATCCATACACGCTAGAACCGGTATTTTCAGCTAAAACACCGAAAGAGAAGCTGGCACAAAGACAATTCTTTTTCTGGTACAAACCGGAAGAACGAAAAAAAATCATGTCCGAACTACGCCGCATCGGACGAACCGATTTAATAGATAAACTTTATAGTCAACGAAAAAAATAAGCCAACGATTATCTTATTATTTTGTACTATTAAATAAATAACACTCCATACGAACAGTATCTTTGATAAGAATTTCAGTATTCCACTGTATGGAGACTAAAAACGGGAACTTTAGCTACTACTGCTCGCCGGACAGTACTCTATATTCCACACAGAAACAAAAAAGACCCCAATATCACAAATACCAGATACGGTACGTTCTTAAATAATATATCATCACCATATTATAACCTGTATAGAAGAATTCATAAATAAGGATTTCGGAAACATTACCATGGGAATAAGCATTGTTCCAAAGCTCCTTTTTATATATCTATCACAACACATCCCTAACACTTCCTCCATTTCAGGAAGTAATAAACCCAATAAACCCCATCAAACAAAATCAAAAAAACAAAGTAAACTAGATATAAAAAATAGGTTCTTTTTGATTAACTCAATACTCCTACTGCTTTTATTTACCCAAAAAAGGAAAATATGAATATAAACAGTTGATATATGGACAGTATCCTTCCTCTAAAAGCGACTAAATTTGTCACAAATTACAAGTATTTTATTATGAAAAAGTTATCGCTTATTTTTGTCTTTCTTTACTCTTTCGCCACAAGTGGGAATACGCAAGAAACCTTGACATTAGAGGACTGCCTCCACTGGGGGATAGAGAATAACCTCTCCCTACGAAGTCAGCGAAACGAAATACAAAAAGGCAAATATAGCATCTCAGAAAACAGAGCGAAACTACTTCCCCAAATCAATGGTTTTGCAAATATCAACGATAACATAGACCCACCCGTATCCGTTACTGACGGTTCATCGTATGGCGTTCCCTATAATATAACCTATACTCTACGATACAATGCCAGTACAGGAATACAGATGCAGATGCCTCTTTATAACCAAACAGTTTACACCTCTATTTCCATGGCAAAAACCCTAGACGAGATAAATCGCCTTTCATACGAGAAAGCACGAGAAGACCTCATCTTGCAAATCTGTAAAATATATTATCTCGGACAAGTTACAACCGAACAAATATCTTTGATAAAAGCAAATATTTCCAGACTAAAAACATTGAGAGACATTACATTAGCATTCTATGACAATGAAATGGCCCTGGAAGTGGATGTAAATCGGGTGAACATCAATCTGGAAAACCTACAAGTACAATATGACAATGCACAAGCTATGCTAATGCAGCAACTTAATATGCTAAAATACATCATAGACTATCCGTTTGAAAAAGAAATAACCTTAGTACCGGTTAATGTAGAAAAAATTACTCCGGTAACGTTGACCGGCCTATCAGAAAATCTGTATGAATTCCAATTGTTACAGACGAAAGGAAAACTGACAGAACAACAAAAACAAATGGTAGACAACGGATACATACCTTCACTAAACCTGACCGGAAACTGGATGTTCTCGGCCTATACGGACAAAGCACATCACTGGTTTCATTCCGGACCATCCAATCATTGGTTTCGTTCTTACGGACTAGGAGTTTCATTACACATTCCTATTTTCGACGGTTTGGACAAACGCTATAAAAATCGGAAAGCTTTAATTGATATGGAAAATATTAAGCTAGAGCAAGAAAACACCCATAAAAATCTGCAAACCCAATATCTAAATACAACAAACGACCTGATGAACAACGAACGTAACTTCAAAAAGCAAAAAGATAATTATCAATTAGCAGAAGAAGTATATGCCGTCACTTCCGAACGATATCGGGAAGGTATTGCTTCTATGACCGAAGTTTTACAAGACGAAATGCAGGTAAGTGAAGCACAGAACAATTACATCAGCGCTCATTATAACTATCGGCTTGCCAATCTGATGTTACTAAAGTTAACAGGACGGCTAGAATCGCTCATCAAAAAATAAATCTATAAATCAAACCGAAATATGAAATCAACAGATAAGAACAACACTTCAAGTACCCTCAAAGAGAAAGCGAAAAAACTAAAAAAGATACAACGTTGGCAAATTCTGGTTAGTTTACTCGGAATAGCCATTATGATTTGGGGTGTAATTCAAGTAATATTCCTCTTTCTCGGATACAAACATTCGGAAACCAGCAACGATGCACAAGTAGAACAATATATCTCTCCCATCAACTTACGTGCATCAGGATACATCAAGAAAATATATTTCAACGAACATCAAGACGTTCACAAAGGAGACACCCTGCTGGTACTGGACGACCGGGAATACAAAATCCGAGTAATGGAAGCCGAAGCGGCTCTGAAAGATGCACTGGCCGGCGCAACTGTTATAGGCGCCACTTTACAAACCACCCAAACCACAGCTTCCGTCTATGACGCGTCCATTTCGGAAATTGAAATTCGCTTGACGAAGTTGGAGAAGGACCGTCAACGCTATGAAAATCTAGTAAAACGAAATGCAGCCACTCCCATTCAACTGGAACAGATAGAAACGGAGTATAAAGCGACCCTAAAGAAATTAGAAGCCACAAAACGCCAACGCAAAGCGGCTCTTTCCGGGGTAAACGAAGTCTCCCACCGGCGCGAGAATACGGAAGCAGCCATCCAGCGGGCCACAGCTTCCCTTGAAATGGCTAAGTTAAACCTCTCTTATACCGTAGTTATAGCTCCATGTAATGGGCAATTAGCTCGCCGCACTTTGGAAGAAGGACAATACATCACTGCCGGACAAACGATTACTTATATCTTACCCGATACACAAAAATGGGTTATTGCCAATTATAAAGAAACACAGGTTGAGAATTTGAGCGTAGGACAAGAGGTTATCATCCAAGTAGATGCTATCAGCAATAAAAAATTTACAGGAAAGATTACATCCATATCCGGTGCGACAGGTTCCAAATACTCTTTAGTTCCTACTGATAACTCCGCAGGAAACTTTGTAAAGATACAACAACGTATTCCTATCCGCATAGACTTTACAAACCTATCAAAAGAAGATAATGACAGGCTTGCAGCAGGTATGATGGTAGTGGTAAAAGCAAAACTTTGACCTTATGCCCTCGTATCCAAGAAATTATCCGTTTTACAACTGGGTGCCCAAACCGATAGGCATTCTTATTCTGGTGTTGTTGTTCCTGCCTATCCTTACGGTAGGAGGAGTATACTCCGTCAACTCCACAGAAATGATGAGCGGACTAGGCATTATTTCCGAGCATATTCAATTTACCAACTTTGCCACCTCCATCGGCATGGCCGCCTTTGCTCCTTTCCTTTACAAACTAGTCGTCATCCGCAGGGAAAAAATGATGTGTATTGCCGGTTTCTCTCTTATGTATATCTTCAGTTATATCTGCGCCAAGACTGACAGTATTTTTTTGTTGGCTCTATGCAGTTTGCTAATGGGTTTCTTACGTATGGTATTAATGATGGTCAATCTATTTACACTCATTCTCTATGCCGGTAAAATAGAAGCTTATTTAAAAATTACGCCCGGCATGGAACCTAAAGACGAAGAGGGATGGGACAAGCTGGATATTGAGCGCAGTGCCGCGCAACCGGCCATCTATCTTTTCTTTATGATACTGGGACAGTTAGGCACTTCCCTTACGGCATGGCTTGCCTATGAATATGAATGGCAGTACGTTTACTACTATATGATGGGAATGCTACTATTCAGTATCCTCGTCATCTTTATCACAATGCCTTATCATAAGTACCATACAAAACGTTTCCCTATCAACTTCAAACAATTTGGCAATGCCACCGTTTTCAGTATCACGCTAATGTGCATCGCCTACGTACTAACCTATGGCAAAGTGCTCGACTGGTACGACGATGCCACCATCTGCTGGGCTACAGCTACAGCTGTCATCACCGGAGGCTTGTTCCTTTATCTGGAAGCAACGCATCGAAATCCGTATTATTTGCTCAAAGTACTCAGTCTGCGCACTATCCGTATGGGAATCTTACTTTATTTCCTGCTTATGTTCCTCAATTCGAGCGCTATGTTTATCAATGTATTCACCGGTGTAGCTATGAAACTAGATAATTGGCAAAATGCTACATTGGGTAATTGGTGCATGCTGGGCTATTTCATCGGAGGCATGCTAACCATCGGACTGTGTGTAAAAGGAGTACACTTTAAATATCTGTTTGCCGGAGGATTTCTCCTTTTGGGGCTTTCCGCACTATTCATGTATTTCGAAGTGCAAAGCGCCGGATTATACGAACGGATGAAATATCCCATCATTCTCCGCTCTACAGGCATGATGATGCTTTACTCGCTGATACCAACGTATGCAACCCAACGTATGCCATACAAGTTCTTATCGTCTTGGATATGCACCATGCTCACCATCCGTATGGTGTTAGCTCCAAGCATGGGCGCAGCCTTCTATACCAATCTATTGCAAGAGCGCCAACAACACTATGTAACCCGCTATGCGCAAAATGTAGACATGCTGAATTCGGAAGCTTCCGATTCATTTACCCACACTATACAAGGAATGCAGTTCCAAGGAAAAGACAAGAGCGAGGCCGTACAAATGGCTTCCATATCAGTTAAAGGCCGCATACAAGTGCAGGCTACTCTTTCAGCATTAAAAGAAATGGCCGGTTGGACACTCTATGCTTGCATTTTCTGTACAATATTTGTGTTGATTGTTCCATACACTAAGCGAAAATTACTAACTTAGCCCTCTCTTTTTTAACCAAGCATGACCCAAAGTGGCCTGACAACATTTAGATAATTTATGGAAGAACAGAAAATACGTTTGTCAAAGTTGAACAACGATTTATCTCAGGGAAAAAGTGTTTGCAGTTCGAAGGGGGTGCTCTCGGCCTTCCCTCCTTCCTTAACAACTGAATTTCAGATACATGGCATGGGATTAGTGGTCTGCCAACGGGGAAGTTTCTCTTTTTCCCTAAATCAAAAGTCATTCTCGGCTAAAGCCGGTGAAACGCTCTTCATTCCGGAAGATTCTCTCTTTCAGGTCTTACAGGAATCAGACGATGTAGAGATATTCATCCTCATTTACCAAATAGGGCCAATACGGGATATTATGGGAAATCTGGTTGTCTCCATGTACCTATGTTCCCAGCTTATATCGGAGCCTTGTTATGTATGGAACACCGGTGAGGAAGAAGAAGTAGTTAGATATATGTCTTTACTTGATGATACGTTAGAAATAGGAGAAAATTCGTTCAATCACTATGAACAGAAGCTATTATTACTAGCCTTGACATATCGGCTTTGTTCCATTTACAATCGTAAGTTAATAACTAACCGTGATTCAATAGGGCATAGAAATGATATTTTCATGCGACTCATTCAGTTAATCGAACAACATTATATGCGGGAACGGGGAGTAGAGTTTTACGCCAGTAAGCTTTGCCTCTCTCCTAAATACCTCTCAGCACTCTCTAAATCTATTTGTGGATATACCGTCCAGGAATTGGTTTTTAAATCTATTATCCGTAAAAGTATCTCTTTACTAAAAAACACTCAAAAGAATATTCAAGAAATTACGGATGAATTAAACTTCCCCAACGCTTCTTATTTCGGTACATTCTTCAAGAAACAAATGGGCGTGTCTCCACAACAATATCGTAGAAACATCAATTTTTGAACTTCTAATTTCATTTCCATTCAATTATCGCCAATCCTCCAAATTCAATATCCGAATACACCATCTCCTCATTATAGTATAAAGCAATACAAATAATTTATAATATAATTTGGTTTATAAAATAAACTACTTATATTTGCAAAGGAGTTCGAACACCAAACATTCCCTTTTGTATAACCTAAAAAACAGGAAGCGTATGAAAGCAATTGAGAAAAAGTGGTTTATGGTCATAGTTGCCAGCATCTGCACACTAGTGGTAACCGCACAAAATGACCTGACGGTAAAGGTGACAAACATTCCTTCGGACAAAGGAAAAGTAATGATTGCCACTGATAAGGGGCAACGTAATATGACGGACGCTAAAAGCCCGGAAGTAACTCTTGAACTAAAAGCTGTACCCGAAGGAAAATGTAAGCTATATGTATTTCATGATGAAAACGGCAACTATCAGTTGGATATGGTCGACGGTAAGCCATCGGAATATTGCGCTACAGTGGATTTGGAGGTAACGGCAGATACCAAATCATTGACAGTAACGTTGATAAACGTGCTGCAAGAAATACAAAAAGAAAAACAGACGGAAATACAAGAGAAATAAACTCACTTACAGCATTGCAGCTACATTGTATCGTGCATCTCCATAAACTTAAGAAGTAATCGGTTAAGGGTAAAACCCTTGGAAATTCATCACACAATGTGCACACGATAAAAAAGAAATCTACAACAAAGAAGTCCATCGATAAAATCACAAGAACATGGAAGAAAAAGTTTTAAATGAGAAAGAGAGTCTGGAACTCATCGCTCGCATGATTCGGAACAGTAAGAAGAACCTGCAGCTTGGCAACGGAAACATATTCCTACTTTGGGGATATCTATGCACCATCATCTCGCTTGTTGTCTACCTGATAGTCAAACAGACCGGTAATCCTGTATGGAATATTGTGTGGCTTGCCATACCACTCATCGGCTTTCCCGCCGCTTACTTTTTAAGACGGAAAACAGAGAGCCCTGTACTGACCTATACCGATAAGGTGAAACAGGACATTTGGATAGTGGTAGGATGCTACGGAATGGGATTCAGCCTACTGGCTTGCGCTATCTATAATACCTTACCTATGATGCCGGTTCTATGTGTTATTCTTTGCGCACTCACTATGAACATCACCGGACGCGTATTGAAAGACCAAACTACCCTTATAGGCTCTTATTTAGGAATACTGACCGGTATGGCTATGCTAATTGTTTACAAACCATTCAGCTATGATTTGCAATACATTCTATTTTCATTGAGTTTCATTTTCATGATGATTATCCCCGGATACCATTTAAATAAAGAAGCCAAACGTCTATGTTCAAAGAATTAAATCCACTGCTACACTCAGAACTACGACTTGCGGTTATGTCGCTGCTCGTTAGCGTTGAAGAAGCCGACTTTGTGTACATCCGTCAGGAAACGGGAGCCACAGCCGGTAATCTCAGCGTACAGATAGATAAACTCAGTAAGGCAGGGTATGTAAGTGTGACGAAAACATTTAAAGGTAAAATGCCTTGCACCCTCTGTAAGATTACACCCCAAGGCTTAGATGCTTTTGAGGAGTATGTAGAGGCACTTAAAAGTTATATTGTGAAATAATAAAGCACAATATTGCCAAAGCTATCAGTTAAAAACAGAGTTCCTAACCACTCTATGCAAGAACATCTTGACGGAAGAAAAATCAAGCTTCCGGCAAGATGTTCTAATATACTAGTCATTCTTCAAGAACATCGACTTTCATACATCTCTTTTTTTCGTGAAAACCTTCAAAGAAACAAAACAAAAGTATGAAGACATGGCAACCGGCCAAACAACGTGGAAAACCTATCCCAACTTCTGCCAAAATAGCCATCCGCTTGAGTATAGAAACTCCAAAATAGTTAAAGTTTCACTTTATAAAGAAAACCGTAATCCACAAAAACGTACTTTTACAATCAAGCTCTAGAAAAGAGAGCCAATATAAAAAATAGAATAAACTTATGGAGATTGAACTCAGACCTGAACAACCTTCGGATTATAGCGAAACAGAGTTTGTAACACGAGAAGCTTTTTGGAATCACTATTCTCCCGGATGCAACGAACATTATTTGCTTCACATCATGCGAAACAGCCCGGCGTTTCTGCCGGAGCTTGATATAGTGGCCGTGCATAACGGCAAGATTATCGGAAACATCGTTTACTTAAAATCAATTATCAAAGGAGATAACGGGAAAGAATACACCGTATTGAGCCTGGGACCTATTTCAGTCCTCCCTGCATATCAACGAAAAGGCATCGGAGGCAGACTGATTGAATATACCCGGAACATAGCCCGTGAGATGGGGTTCCGGGGAATTCTGTTATGTGGCGACCCAGACTATTATCTACGGCAAGGCTTCGTTCCGGCTGAATCTTTAGGCATCCGGACTTCAGAAAACAAGTATGCAACGGCACTCCATGCTTGTGAATTGTACGAAAATGCATTAATCGAAGCAAAAGGTTGCTATGAGGAAGACTCCATATACTATATCGATGAAGCAAAGGCAGAAGAGTACGACCGAAAGTTTCCTCCCAAAGAGAAAGTCACCGGCACTCCTACCCAAAAACGTTTCGACGTTATTTCAAAGATGCAAAGGGATGCCTGACAATCCGATACAACGATTTCAGTATCCATTTCGGACATGCCCGCAATAAGATGAAAGAGACGTTTGATAAATCCTATATAACCGATGCCGACCAGACAAGTTCCACTTCGGTATCGGCTTTATTCTTCCAATCAACCTTGCCACCTGTTTTCCGTCAATAATACGGCATCACAATTTTTGATATACGAACGGCTTGTTTATCGCACCACGTCTCCTTCCATAAACAATATGACGCCTCTTTCTGTTAAAAAAAGAAGAGACGTTTCTGTTTAAAAGAATATACGACTACCATATACCTTATCCAGAAGTTGTAGGCTTTTTCTTTTCAAAAAGAACGGCTAATCCATTATTATATTGTATTTTTGTGCGCTAATTTGTCTAAAAACTAACACCCTTAATGAATACAATTATCGAAAATATTAGAAATGATAATAGAAATTCATTTAAGCAATTATTCAAAGACTACTACCCTATTCTTTGCATTTTTGCCAATAAATATATTTTGGATGAAGAAGCCAGCAAAGACATTGCCCAAGAAGTGCTCCTCACTTATTGGGAAAGAAGAAAAGATTTCGCCGATATCTACAAAGTAAAGGGCTTTCTCTACACAGCCACACGCAACCGTTGCCTCAACTACTTAAAGCATGAACAAATTGCAAACGAAGAATCGTATACGCCGGAAAGTTTCCTCGAATTCGAAAACAAGATAGAAGATGAAATCATCCGGCAAGAAACCTATCTGCTGGTGCGAAAAGCAGTAGAAGAACTCCCCAATCAAATGAAACGTATCGTAAAGCTTAGTATGTGCGGAAAGAAAAACAGCGAGATTGCCGCCGAATTATCCATTGCCGAAGGAACCGTACACGCTCTGAAAAAAGCTGCCTATAAGAAACTCAGGAAGAAACTAAAAGAGCATTTCTACCTTTTGTTCTTACTGCCGGCTTCTCTATTCACTGTTTAGACAGGAATAGACAGATTTTCTTGTTTTTTCAGTTAAAAGAGTTTTTTCACTACCCCTATTTCCACATTCAGTTGTTATATAACCAAAACAGATGAAAGAAAAGTGAAAGAGATATTTATTTTTCTTTTCAAACAAGCCTAGTCCATACACGAAAAGGATATTTATGAATTACAAAAAAGAACACGAGGACATTGCGCGAAAGATAGCACGCCAAATCCTTGGAACAGCTACCACACAGGATTTAAAAGATATCGAAACCTGGAAAATGAACAATGAACAGCACGAACGTTTACACGAAGAGCTGACTCAGGAAGAAAATCTCAGACAATATGAAAAGGAGATGGAAGCTTTCCCTGTTGAAGAAGGTTGGAAACAGATAGAAAGCCGGATAGAATCCTCTTCATCTCCTTCCAGACGTATATACAAATGGACTCCCATGCTTCGCTATGCTGCCGTGTTCTTATTATGTGTTATGTGTGCAGGTTTTGCAGCATACTACTATCTTTCTATTACCAATCAGGAAAAACAGTCAATCGCTTACAATATCCCTCCCGGAACTCATTCGGCCCAATTGACTTTAGACAACGGACAAACCATCTACTTATCCGTCGACAAGTCTATCCTCTTTAACGAACTAAACGGTATAAAGATACATCAAAGTCCTCATGGACTAAGTTATATACCCACCGCCCGAATAAAAGATACACTCATCTACAACCGCATAAACACCCTTACGGGTATGGAATACCAACTCGTTTTATCCGACAGTACCCAGATTTTCATGAATGCGGAGAGTGCGCTAAAGTACCCGGTGATGTTTCAGGGTGAAGAGCGTGTAGTAGAAATGGAGGGAGAAGCTTATTTCCGGGTAGCTAAAAACGAGAAGTGCCCTTTTATTGTAAAAATCAAAGGCTTAAAGCTAAAAGTTTTAGGAACTTCCTTTAACGTACGGGCTTATAAAGACGAAGACTTTGCACAAATAACGCTCGAAAGCGGCATACTGGAAGTGAACGGACAGAAAATTTATCCGGGAGACCAGCTAAACTACCATTATCAGGACCAACTAACTTCAATTCAAAAGGTAGACACCAAACAATATGTGGCCTGGCACGAAGGGCAATACCTCTTCCGCAACGAACGTCTGGAAGATATCATACGCACCCTTTCACGTTGGTACAAGTTCGATTACACGTTCGACGACGAACAGGTGAAAGATGTGCGTATAGGGGCTTACTTCCAGCGCTACAACAGTATGGAGCCTATTATCAACATGCTAATCAAAACGAATTTAGTAGAGGTATCGTATGAAAAACATACACTTCACTTTGCTTCTACCAAACCATAACATAAATAAATTCAATTTTAATTTCATAAACTACTTACTATGCAAAAGAAAAATCCTCAAAAGTTTGCAGGACGGGGTAAACCCATACCACTGGCAAACTGCAGAAACTTGAAAAAGAGTTTACTCATTATTGCTTGCTGCCTGTTCAGCATGCAACTTTGGGCACAATCGGCCCTTCAAAAGATTTCCATCGACCTGGAACACGCTACGCTGGAACAGGTTATCTGGGAGATTCAAAACAAAGCGGGAGTCGTTATCATGTATGGAACGGCCAACGTGCAAGCTGTGAAAGATATTACTATCAAAGAGAGAGATAAGGAAATACATGAGATTCTGGATAAATGCCTCCAAGGCACGAACCTGACTTATGAAATATCGGGTAACGAAATTGTTATCAAACAAAAAACAGCTACCACCAAAAAAGCACGCTCCATACAAGGAACCGTTACCGATAAAAACGGTGACCCGCTACCGGGTGTAACCGTTATCCTGAAAGGGAACAACAACCATGGAACCAGCACGGACATCGATGGTAAATACACCCTGTCTGTCCCCGGCGACGACAAATACCCCATCCTTGTTTACTCTTTTATCGGAATGGAGTCCAAAGAATTGCCCGTACGCGGAAGTTCTACCCTGAACGTGACGTTAAACGAAGATACAAAGACCTTGCAGGATGTAGTGGTAACCGGTATTTTCCGCCGCAACAAAGAGTTGGCTACCGGAGCTTCCGTTACCATCAGCGCTAAAGAACTGAAACAAGTAGGCAACCAGAATATCCTGCAAAGCTTGCGCACGTTAGACCCTTCGCTCAAATTAGTGGAGAACAATCTGACAGGTTCTAACCCGAACGCTCTGCCCGAAGTGGAATTGCGTGGCGCCAACGGCATCACCGACCTGGATGCGAACTATACGGGTAACCCGAACCAGCCTTTATTCATTCTGGACGGTTTCGAAACTACCTTGCAACGTGTTATGGATATGGACCCTAACCGTGTGGAATCCATCTCTATATTGAAAGATGCCTCGGCTGCCGCACTCTATGGTTCACGCTCGGCAAACGGTGTGATTGTTATTGAAACGAAAGCTCCGGAAGAGGGACGTATCAGAGTCAGCTATACCGGAGACTATGCAATCGTATCACCGGATTTAAGCGACTATGACATGCTGAATGCCCGGGAGAAACTGCAGTTACAGGTGGATGCCGGACACTTTGAATCGAACAACAATCAGACTTATAACGGACTTCAGAATTACTACCAACGCCTGAAACGCAATATAGAAGAAGGAGTGAATACCGATTGGCTGGCACAGCCCGTACACACCGCATTCGAACACCGCCATAATCTTCGTCTGGAAGGTGGTGACAAGACTTTACGTTATAGCATGAACCTGACCGCACGGAACGCTCCGGGCGTGATGAAGGGTTCCGGACGTACCAGCTACGAAGGAGGCATGTTCCTCTCTTACCGTGTAAAGAACCTTATCTTTAAAAACGATTTGCAACTTACTTACAACTTGGCGGAGAACTCTCCTTACGGAAGTTTCTCTACTTACACATCGATGAACCCATACCAACGTCCGTATGACAAAGACGGCAAACTGGTAAAACTATTCGATAAGGATGCGCCCCATAAGTTTACGGCTTTCAACAAAAACCCGCTCTACGATGCCCAGTTGAATATAGCCGACGATGAAGATTACTTCAATTTCGTGAACAACTTCTCCATGGAGTGGAACATCACCAATGCGCTGACCTTGATGACCCGTATCAGTGTAACCCGCCAATCCGGCGAAAGCAACTACTTCTTGCCGGCACAGCATTCTAAATTCTCCGAATTGGGCGACCCTGTATCGTCCCCCGAAGAGTATATGCGCCGCGGTGAATATAAGTGGGGCAGCAGCAAGATGTTCAGTATTTTAGGAGACATCAACTTGCGTTACGGACAGTCATTCGGAAAGCACAACATTTATTCCGTATTGGGATTCAATATCTCCGAAACAACCAACGATACACGCACCATCCGGGCCGAAGGTTTCCCTAGCCAGAATATGGATGACATCAGTTTTGCCAAGCAATACTACAAGGATACACGTCCTACTTCTACCTACAACATCAACCGCTTGGCCGGTGTGTTATTGACTGCCAACTATTCATACGACAGCAAATACCTGTTCGATGCTTCGCTGAAGTATGACGGTTCATCACAATTCGGCTCCAACCAGCGGTATGCTCCTGTATGGTCGGTGGGTGCCGGATGGAACGCCCATAAAGAAAAGTTCCTGGAAGACGGTCTCTTCAGCCAGTTAAAACTGAGAGGTTCTTACGGTGTCACCGCTTCGCAGAACTTCTCGCCTTATCAGGCTATCCGCAAATATACTTATAACATTGAGCACCAATATGCAGGTATCATTTCGGCCGGCATGATGGGACTCGGAAACGATGATTTGAAATGGCAGCAAACCAAAGTGTTCAATGTGGGTCTCGACCTAGGTCTGTTCGACGACCGCCTGAGCTTTACGTTCGATGTGTACAAACGAAATACCACGAACTTATTGGCCGATGTCACCATCGCTCCCTCTTTAGGTTTTTCTTCTTATACGGAGAATATCGGAGAAACGGAAAACAACGGATACGAACTCTCTTTGCGTTACATGTTCCTGCGCGATGTTTCCAAACGCCTTTACTGGAGTCTGAACTTCTCGGCAGCACACAACGCAAACAAGATTACGAAGATTAGTAATGCGATGAAGAAACGGAATGACGACATCATAGCCAAAGCCAACGAAGAAGGCACCACTACTCCACTGTTACTTTACGAGGAGGGTAATTCTGTAACAAGCATCTATGCCGTGCGCTCATTAGGTATCGACCCGTCGAACGGTAAGGAAATGTACCTGACTAAAAAAGGTATCAAGACGTATACATGGAACTCCAGCGACCAGGTAAGAGTGGGCGATACACGTCCTACCATGGAAGGCATCTTCGGAACATCCCTTAACTGGAGAGATTTGAGTTTCAGCATGAACTTCCGTTACAGCTACGGAGGACAAGTGTACAACACCACATTAGTAAACCGCGTGGAGAACGCAGACCTTTACCAGAATGTGGACCGTAGAGTATACGAACAACGCTGGAGAGAACCGGGTGACGTAACCTTCTTTAAAGATGTAAAAGACACCGGACTTACACGCCAGACAAGTCGCTTTGTACAAGACAACGACTACCTGAGCTGCGAATCCATCAGCCTGGGATACGACATTACATCCCCGCAGATACTCCGCCTTATCGGAGCCGAACGACTGAAAGTAACCGGTTATCTGAACGATGCGTTCCGTTTCTCTACGGTAAAACAAGAGCGCGGTTTAGATTATCCGTTCGCCCGCCGTTTCGCTTTTTCATTGAACGTTTCATTTTAATTCCTGATGATTATGAAGAATATAAAGAAATATATATGTGTATTGGTTGGTCTGCTCACTTTGCTCACCTCGTGCGAAAGTTGGTTTGACGTAGACCCCAGAACCGAAATCAAAGAGAAAGACCTGTTTAAGAATGAAAACGGATTCTTTGATGCACTTATCGGCGTATACTCCATCATGGCCCGCCCGGCCTTGTATGGCGACGAACTGACTATGGGAACTCCCGAAGCTATTGTACAAAATTATTATATCGGCTACAATTCAGCCCATCCTTTGTACTATCTGACAACGTTCGACTACACGCATACCCGTGTACGTCCTACTATCAGTGCTTTCTGGACAAACTTGTACGAAGCCGTTGTCAACGTGAACAATCTATTGGAGAATCTGGAAAAAGCAGATAAGAAGATGTTCTCCGACAACAATTACGAATTGATAAAAGGAGAAGCATTGGCATTACGTGCTTACCTGCATTTTGATGTTTTACGCCTGTTCGGTCCCTCTTTTAAAATGGACAAGACCCGTAAATGCATTCCTTACGTAACCACTGTTTCCAAAAAGAATACCCCATACAGTTCTCCCGAAGAGGTAGTAACTCTTTGTATCAAAGACTTGGAAGAGGCGGCTTCGCTATTGGTGGACGACCCCATAGTGAAGAAAGATGTGAGTGAAGACAATATTTACCGGATGAACCGTACCACCCGCATGAACCTGTATGCCGTACAAGCCGAAATGGCGCGTATCTATCACTATGCAGGCGATAAGACCAACGCCTTGAAGTATGCGCTGATGCTGGTAGAAAGTAAAGAGCTTGCGCTTATTACCGATATGCAGGGAGTGAGGAAGGACCGTGTTATCTCAGACGAATTGCTTTTCGCACTGTTCGTCGACAATCTGTCGAGCTGGGCGGACGACCATTTCGACCACAGCAGCATGAGCTACGATTATCTTCAGATGACCTTTTATCTGGATGAGTTTTTCGATAAGAATGCGGGACTTGGAAATGACATCCGTTACGATTCACAATTCGACATTGTGGATGGCAACGGCAAACTGAGCAAGTATCTCTCTAAAACCGGAGACAACTATTATGCAAAATACCGTGTACCGATGCTTCGACTCTCCGAAATGTACTACATCGCAGCCGAATCGACAACCGATATAGACAAAGCATCCGACTGGCTGAACCAGGTACGTCAGGCACGTGCGCTGGAACAAAAGCCATTTGCCGACTTTGCTGCGATTGAAACGTATCTGACGGCAGAATACCGCCGTGAGTTCTACGGAGAAGGACAACTCTTCTACCGCTACAAATGGCTGGATTCCAATACCATTGCCGAAGGATATCTGGTTAAGAATGTTGCCGACAAAAAAGAAGAAGTATACGTACTCCCCTTGCCGGAGCAAGAAGAAGATTTCGGAGGCACGGCAAGTCAAAACAACTAAAAAACAAAAAGATTATGAAACTGAAATATACCCTATTTGCAGGATTGTGTGGAATAGCAGCCTTATACAGCTGTTCCACCGATGAAATTGATACATTTAACGGCGGAGCGCAAGTGTATTTCGAACGGGCAGCCGGTTCGGGAACGGCCGACAGCCTTACCTACTCTTTTGCCGTACAGCCCGCAGGCTTGGAATCGGATGTAGTGGAAATTCCTATTGTCGTAACCGGCGAAGCTACCGACTACGACCGGGCAGTAAAAGTAGTGGTAGATGCCTCCCTCTCCACAGCTGTGGAAGGAAGCGATTACACGCTTAATCCGGTAGTGATTCCGGCAGGCGCTTTTAGAACTACACTGAAAGTAGAGATAAACCGCACAGAAGCCATTGCCGGAGAGGAACGCTATATAACATTCCTTATTCAACCTTCGGAAGGTTTGGGAATCGATGTCAACCCCGACTGGATAGACTATAAACTGAAAATCAACGATATTCTGACCAAACCGGCCTGGTGGATTTACGACTGCCAACCCTACTTTGGTGTATACAGCGATGTAAAATACCGTTTTATTATTGACACGCTAGGCATGTGGGATTTCCCAAGTACCGGAGACAATGCCATTCCTAAAGCCCAGATGCTTTTCTATCAGGATAAGATGAAATCGGAACTGGCTAAATGGGAAAAAGAGAACGGGAAACCCATGCTGGATGAGAAAGGAAATAAAATAAGTTTCTAACTTCTAAACGAACACATGATTATGAGAAAACGAATCAATATATGGGGAGCAGGCCTGTTAAGCCTCCTCCTATGGGGTGCCTGTACCGAAGATAACGGCAACTATAGCTATTCCGATATCGGAACGGTCTCTTTAGAGATTACCGCGGACACCACCGTAATGTATGGCGAAGACCTGAAATTGGAGCCTAAGAAGATTACCTATCAGGACACCTCGGAAGACCAATACGAATGGTCGTGGGAATTAGCGGCCAAAACAACCAGCAATGTGCCCGAATACAAGGAGATAGCCCACACCAAAGTGCTGGATATTGTCAACTTCCAGGAAGAGATTGGACAGTACGACTTACGTCTGAGCGCCATCCACAAGGCTACCGGCGTACGTACCATGGCTTATTGCAAATTCACAGTAGACAATGGTTTGTCCAAGGTTTACTTGTTACTGACGAAGCAGGACAATGGGGAATACGACATCGATGCCGTAACCTATCCCGGTGGAAAGAAACGCATGAACCAGTATTCACTAATGAATGGGGAAACCATCCGCAATGCCGAACGCATGTTTTATGTAAACAGCTCTTTCAGCTACGACGAACGGCTTTATCTGACCCAAGCAGAAAACGGGCAAACGCTTAGCCCTATCGACCTGACTTATCAGGGAACAGCAAACGACTGGTTCTTCGAAGCACCGGCCCGCATACACATTACCCACATTCTGACAGATAATGAGGCACGCGACCAGTTTATGATATGCGATAAAGGCATCTACTATATGAATAATGTAAACTCTCCACTGAAAGCCAATGTACGTTGCTCTTTACAAGACGGTACGGACTATAGCATCACCGGAGTGGGCACTATGCACAATTCAAGCGGCAGGGGACGTTACGCTTTCTACGACGAACTGAACGGACGCTTTATCGAATGGAACTTCAGTTATGGAACTTATTATATTCAACCTTTAGCCACCGCTACCGATATAGCTGCCACCACTTTCGACACACAAAACATCGGAAAGAAGAAATTCTATACCGACATCAGTGGCAAGGAAGACCGTTTATGGATTCTGTTCGAAGATGAGAACAGCGACCTTTGGCTCTATACGTTCAAAGACGGTGCTGGTGTTTACTACAATGTTATCATCCAACCCTCGGAAGCTCCATTGAAACTGGATGCGGAGATGCAGGAACAATTCAAGAAGGCCACTGCTTTCTGCGCCGTTAAAACAGCGGACAAATTCTACTATGCCGTAGACAACAAGATATGGATTTACAATGCGGCTACACATAAAACGGAAACGGAACCGTTCTATACATCGCCCGACACAAACATGAGGTTTACTAAAATCTTCTACCGCGATAAGGACGAACAGGAAATCACCTTTGCCGGAAACAGTAACGGAAAAGGCTTCTTCTACCGCGCAAAAGTCGATTATCTGGGACGCATGGCCACGCCTACGGAAGAGGAAAAAGAGCCATTCAAATCATACGATGGTTTTGGAGAAATCAAAGACTTTATCTATAAATATAAGAATTACTAACCTGAATAATTCATCCTCAGGAGTTATGGGAGTGAAAGTAGCTATCTAACAAAGTAAGAGCTCACTCCTTTAACTCCTGCAATGAATCATGCAGAATAAACGATTGTTCTCAAAACAACTACAGTAACTATGAAAAAACTTATCTTTTTATTTCTCACACTCGGCGTCCTCTTCGGAGAAGCCAGTGCTCAAAACCGAAGCATCCAATTCAAGGAAGGTAATTGGGAGAGTCTTCTACAACAGGCAAAGAAAGAGAATAAGCTCATCTTTCTCGACTGTTACACCTCCTGGTGCGGTCCTTGTAAGATGCTTGCCCGAACGGTATTCACCAACGATACGGTAGCCGATTTCTACAACAAACACTTTATCTGTGCACAGATGGACATGGAAAAGGGAGAAGGTCCGGAGTTGGCAAAGCAGTATAATGTAAGAGCCTACCCTACTTTGCTTTATGTAAATAAGGAAGGGAAACTGGTACACAATGTAGTGGGCTTTCAGAAGCCGTCCAAACTGGTTAACGAAGGTAATGTAGCCATGAACGGAACAGAAACCATTACAGCTTATCAGCAACGGTATGATAAGGGGGAACGGGATGAGGCTTTCATCCGGAAATTCATCGATAAGCTCACCGAAGCTTACCAGCCGAAGATGCAAGACCAGGTAGCAACGGAATTTATCGGTACTTTCGATAACGCGCATTTCTACTCCCGCGATTGCTGGAACATTATTATCCGCAACATCAACAACCCGATGTCACCCATTATCAAGAAAATGTTTGCCAACCGGAACCGTTTCTATCAAATCATAGCCAAAGACTCGGTCGACATGTTCCTGGATTACACGTTCCGCAGCAAAGTAAGCAGTTATACTTGGAGTAAAACGAAATCTCCGGACTTCAACGAACAGAATTTCAACGAATACCTCCAATACTTGCAAAGCGTAAACAACTGGGACAAAGTACCTCAATACATTGCTTCGCTCTATACGGCAAAGCATTGGATTGACGGAGACTATCGCGCCATGTTGGACGAGATGCGCCAGGTTCTCCGCTACGGTATCTTCCGTGGAGACGATGAGCTTTATTATATTCAGGCCTACGTTATCCAACTCAGCAAGACCGATGCCAAAGAGTTAATGGCCGAAACATGCAATTGGATGCAGCAGTTGGAAAACAGTTCGGTAGGCGGATACCGCAAATCGGAATATATGAAGTTACAAGCTACCTTGTTGCGTGCACTTAATCAGGAAGAGAAAGCCAAGACACTGGAAGAACAAGCCCGGAAAGTAAGGATGAGCTAAACACATCCTCTTAAAGCTTGCTTCCCTATAACGGCTCACTTCGGTGAGTCAATCTGCCCACTCGGGTGATTTATTCAGTTCATTATTGTGAGCCGATTAAATCACCCGAGTGAGCTATTATAGGGATATGGTCTACTTCAAGAGGCAAAACGTATGACGGAACAAGTTCCCCTGTTCCACATTGCATGATATGATGATTACATTGAATAAATTTCCTTCAGGATAGAGACGCCGGTTTCTACATTCTCCACACCTTTTATCACCATGCTTCGCTTACCGTTCTGCTCGCGTAAATTGCAGTAACGAGGATAACGCCCCATATAGGATATCACTTTTCCGAATGCCGCACTCTGGTAATAGGGACTGTCCGGATTGCTTATAAAGAACAGCGTCATCCGACCGGCTTTCAGGAAAATCTTTTCTGCACCCAGCCGTTTGCCTAACCGACGCAACGGAACAATGCGCAACAACTCCAAGCCCTCGGAAGGAATCTTACCGAAACGGTCTTCCAACCGCAATTTAAAGGCTTGTACATCTTTGTCGAGCTCCAAGCCGTCGAGCTCGCGATAGAGCAACATACGTTCGCTGCTGCTCGGTATGTAATCGGCCGGAAAGAGAAGTTCCAAATCGCTCTCTATGGTACACTCGCTCACCAAGTTTTCACCGCTGATTTGCTCCTCACCCGCCTGTATCTCTTCCGCATAGAGGTCGGCAAACTCATCGGTTTTCAGTTCATTCACCGCCTCAGCCAATATCTTCTGGTAAGTTTCGTAACCCAAATCGGCAATAAAACCGCTCTGCTCTGCTCCCAACAGATTGCCGGCTCCACGGATGTCCAAATCCTGCATTGCGATATGGATGCCGCTTCCCAAATCGGAGAAGTTCTCGATGGCTTGCAAGCGTCGCCGCGCTTCCGGCGTGAGGGAAGAGAGCGGAGGAGCCAACAGGTAGCAGAACGCCTTCTTATTGCTACGCCCTACCCGGCCGCGCAACTGGTGCAGGTCGCTCAGACCAAAGTTTTGCGCCTGATTGATGATGATTGTATTCACGTTCGGTATATCGATGCCGCTTTCGATGATGGAGGTTGCTATCAGCACATCATAATCGTAGTTGACGAAGTCCAGAATCACTTTCTCCAGTTTCTCCGGCTCCATCTGTCCATGCCCTATACAGATGCGGGCATCGGGCACCAGGCGATGGATGATTTCCTGCAACTCCTCCAGATTATGGATGCGGTTATTCACCATGAACACCTGCCCGTTGCGGCTCATCTCAAAGTTAATGGCATCGGCAATGATACCCTCGTTAAAGTTATGCACCTCCGTCTGGATGGGATAGCGGTTGGGCGGAGGAGTTTGAATGACCGACAAATCGCGCGCTCCCATTAACGAGAACTGCAACGTACGGGGAATGGGAGTAGCCGTCATGGTAAGTGTATCCACATTCACCTTCAATTGTTTCAGCTTCTCTTTTACCGCCACGCCGAACTTCTGCTCTTCGTCGATAATCAAAAGACCCAGGTCTTTGAACTTCACGTCTTTACCTATAATGCGGTGTGTGCCGACCAAGATATTCACTTCCCCTTCTTTGAGCTCGTTCAATATCCGTTTTACATCGGCCGGTTTCCGGGCACGGCTCAGGTAATCCACCTTACAGGGGAAATTCTTCAACCGCTCACTGAATGTTTTATAATGCTGATAGGCCAGCACTGTGGTAGGCACCAATACGGCTACCTGTTTATTATCCGTTACGGCTTTGAAAGCGGCACGTACGGCAATCTCTGTCTTTCCGAAACCTACATCGCCACAAATCAGGCGGTCCATCGGACGCTCCTTTTCCATATCCGCCTTCACATCTTGCGTGGCTTTCAACTGGTCGGGGGTATCTTCGTAAATAAAGCTCGCTTCCAGCTCATGCTGCATAAACGAATCGGGAGTGTAGGCATAGCCCTTCTCCTCTTTCCGCTGCGCGTAAAGCTTTATCAGGTCGCGGGCAATATCCTTTATCTTGGTTTTGGTCTTCTCTTTCAGTTTCTCCCAGGCGCCTGTTCCCAATTTGTTCAGGCGGGGCGGCTCCCCCTCCTTTCCTTTATACTTGGAAACCTTATGTAACGAATGGATGGAGACAAACACCACATCCTCATTCTGATACACAATTTTAATCACCTCCTGAGTGGTATTCCCATTCGGGATGCGAATCAATCCGGCAAAACGCCCTACGCCGTGGTCCACGTGCACCACAAAATCGCCCGGTTCAAACTGGCTAAGCTCTTTCAACGAGAGAGCTACTTTACCGCTCCTCGCCTTGTCGCTCTTTAAATTGTATTTATGGAAACGGTCGAATATCTGATGGTCTGTGAAGAAACAGCAACGCAACGTATGGTCGGAAAATCCCTCGTGCAGGGTCTTATTGACCGATGTAAAAGGGATTTCATCGCCCCGTTCCTCAAAGATAGCTTTCAACCGGTCGGCCTGTTTGGCGCTATCGGTTAAAATATAGATTTGGTAGCCTTGCTCCAAAGAACGTTTCAGAGTATCGCTCACCAAATCGAAATTCTTATGGAAGATAGGCTGTGCCAGCGTATCGAAAGTCAAAGTAGCCTGAGGCACACCTGTGGGCTTTGTACCGAATTCCAACCGGCGGAACTCCAGCGCACGAGCCATGAATTCACTTCCGTCGATGGTAGAAGGAAGTGAAACCTTCCCCTCTCCTTCTTCGGCCAACGCAACAGCCGCTTGCGGAGAAAACACGTCCGCATGAATAGATTCTATCCGTTCGCGTACCCACAAAAAATCTTTAAAGGCAAGTAGCGTTTCCCCCGGTAAAAAATCAAGAAACGATACTTCATCGCCTCCACACCGAATAAGTTCCGGAACAATAGAGACTGCATTCTTCTTCTCCTTCGACAACTGACTCTCCACCTCAAACGAACGGATGCTGTCTATTTCATCTCCGAAAAAGTCGATACGGTAAGGAAACTCCGAAGAGAAAGAGAACACGTCGATAATACTACCCCGCACCGCATACTGACCGGGGTCGTATACATAGTCCGTCCGTTCAAAGCCGAAATCGTCCAAGACCTCCGTCAGGGTGGAAATCGCCACACTCTCGCCTACATCGAGCTTTAGCGTTTGTTGCGCCAACGCCTTCTGCGAAACCACCTTCTCGGCTAACGCATCGGGATAGGTGACAATACAGAGCGGTTCGCCTGTTTTCTGCAAACGGCTCAGCACTTCCGTACGGAGTATCTCATTCGCGGCATCTTTCTGCCCGTATTTAATGGCCCGGCGATACGAAGAAGGGAAAAACAAGATGTTCGCCTCCCCGTTAATCTGCACCAGGTCATGATAAAAATAACCGGCGTCCTCCAAGTCGTTCAACACTATGACAAGCGGCTTATCCGCCTTTTTCACAAAAGAAGAGAGAAACAAAGCTGCCGAAGAAGCACATAGATGCTCCAAGAAAATCGTCTTTACCGAGAGATTTTCAAGCAACGCCGCAAAAGCTTTCGTATTCGAATGCTTCGCATAAATAGATTGCAGTTCCGAAATTTCCATATAACTCAAACGCGGTGCAAAAGTAAGAAATAATATTTCCTAAAGAAGCATACGTCTTTAAAATAATTTTATTTCCTTTGCCGCGAATTTGTCGTTAGGTACGTCAAACAGAAAAAAAAGAAGACAAACACACGACAGGAACAAGTTTCTTAATATTTTAAATTTAGTAATATGATTAACAGATTTATCTTAAACGAAGTATCTTACTTCGGTGCCGGTGCACGCAAACAATTACCGGAAGTATTAACCCGCCTTAATTTACACAAAGCATTGGTAGCTACCGATAAAGGACTCCTTAAAGTAGGTACGGCCAAAATGGTAACCGATGTATTGGACGAAGCAGGATTCCCTTACGAAATCTATAGCGAAATTAAACCCAACCCAACCGTAACAAACGTAAAACAGGGTGTAGAAGCTTTCAAAGCATCCGGTGCAGACTGCATCATCGCCATTGGAGGCGGTTCGTCTATGGATACCGCTAAAGGTATCGGTATTGTTACCACCAATCCGGAATTCTCCGACGTGGTATCATTGGAAGGTTGCGCGCCGACTAAAAATAAATCAATTCCTATCATTGCACTGCCTACCACTGCCGGAACCGGTGCTGAGGTAACCATCAATTATGTGATTATTGATGAGGTAAACCAAAAGAAGATGGTATGTGTAGACCCTAACGACATCCCCGCAGTAGCCATTATCGACCCGGAATTGATGTATTCGTTGCCGAAAGGCCTTACAGCAGCTACCGGTATGGACGCTTTGACACACGCCATTGAAGGTTACATTACCAAAGGTGCTTGGATTATGTCCGACATGTACGAGTTGCAGGCTATTAAGATGATTGCAGAAAGTCTGCCATTGGCAGTAGAAGAACCGACCAATCCGGTAGGACGCGAAGGGATGGCTCTGGCTCAGTATATTGCTGCACAAGCTTTCTCTAACGTAGGTTTAGGTTTGGTTCACGGTATGGCTCACCCGATGGGTTCATTATTCGATGTACCCCACGGTGTAGCAAACGCATTGCTGTTGCCTACCATTATGGAATACAACATGCCTTGCTGCATTGAGAAATATGGTGTAATTGCCCGTACAATGGGTGTCGACACTACCGGTATGAGCGCAGAAGAAGCATCTCAGGCAGCTTGCGATGCAGTGAAAGCATTGGCTATCCGTGTAGGAATTCCTCAGCATTTGTCTGAACTGGGTATCAAGGAAGAGAATATCCCGGCATTGTCTGCACAAGCTATCACAGACGTATGTACTCCGGGTAACCCGCGTGAGGTGACTGAAGAAGTGATTCGCGAACTTTACAAGAAGGTATTGTAATTCTTCCACCCGTCATTCTTTTTACACGAGAAGAATAAGAGGAAAGAACGATAGATACATCGCCGCCCCTTATTAAAATAAAAAGCCGTTCCGAACTTCATTCTATGAAGGCAAGGAACGGCTTTCACTTTTTCACTCTTTTCATTTCTTATCGAACAATACATCTTTGAGCTTCTGATAAAGGAATGAAAGCGTAAGCAATATCACTCCCAGCAACACAAATACGATGATTCGTCCTATAATGGGTAACAGCCATAAGTCGTAAATAACCAGTTTGAGCAACACGATGCCAAACAGCACCAAGCTAAAGATGCGCAATACTTTTATATGACGCCGCATGCCTACTATCATCTGAACCAAACCGGCCAGAATCAAAGCTACGGAGAAGCCCGCATTGTATTGGTTCTTCCATCCGCCGCTCTTCAGGAAGAGAAAGACAACGGCTATCCAGAAAAGTACGGAACAAACATTCAGATAGATAATAAAGTGCTTCCGTTTAACAGCCTCTTTCGGACAGGCTTTGAAAAATTTTCTTGTGGCATATACCGATAAGGCAATGTATACCAACGCGGACAACCAAGGGAACAGGAATATGACTACGTTCCTCTCGTCCACATCATTTCCCCAACTAAGGAACAAGAAGCAGGCCACACCTATAAACCAATAGGAGTAAATAAAACGCTTACGCCATATCACCGACACAGCCAACATAGCGCATAAGGTGAAGAGCAGGAATACCGACCAAAAGGATTCATCCCCATACAAACTCCGGTGAAAGTCGGATACAAATGCCAGGTAAACAGAAACAACCGACATAACCAACAGGGTGTCACACCATGGGACAAAAGAAAGCACTTTACTCGGTTTAAAGACCTCCTCGTTCCACTTCATCACATAAGAGGCAACTCCAAAAGAGAGGCCGGTAAACAAAATACTAAAGAAGAAACTATTCCAAAGCGGAACGAAATAGTACGCATAATTTTCGTTATACGGTCTTCCTGACAAAGCACAGATTACCCAGAAAGCATTCAGGATAAAAAGAAGGAAGGCTCCCCATTCAAAACTCTTCCAAGAGGTCTTGGTATAGAGCCAGCACAACAACGCACTTTCCGCTGCGAAACAGAGAAGAACGGTATATTCATTTCCTGTCTGCAATGGAGCTATCAACGTAACAAACAAGACCGTTAATCCCAACTGCAATTCTTTTACATAACCGCCTGTTGTCTCCTTTTTCCGCAAATAGAAAAAGAGTCCGCCATTCACTAAAGCAATAAATAAAGGAACCACCCCTTGGAAGGAGTCCAACGCCCTGATATCGGAAGCAAAGTAAAGCCCGAATATCAGATAAAGGAAATTATTACTCATGACGGCTATATACAACACCTTGGACAGACTTTCTTCGCCTTTTGCAGCTTGCCCTATCGTAATGAGCGGCAAGGCAAAAAGAAGATAAAACAGGGTAGCGAAGGCCAACAGTCCCGCAGGCTGTCCACCCATCACCTCATAAGAATTAACCGTATAAATAAACAGGATGAAATAGGTTGCCACAAAGGAAATAACCGGCAATTCTATCCACTTCTTATATAACGCCATCCCAAACATACCCAAATGCAAAATAGATAAGTAAGAGAACAGGGCTATATAGTTCCCGTCACCGGTACTGGTAAGGAACGGAGCTATCAGCCCGCCCACTATGGCTGTGATGGCCAGCTCCCGCCGGTTATAGAAAATAGCGATAGCCGACATGGCGATGGTCAAGACTACCAATAACAGGAACGCGACCGGTTGCGAAAACAAACTGTAATAATGAAAAGCAATAGCCACCGTTACATAAAAGACGGCAAAACCGCCTCCGGCCAATAAAGAAGAGAACGTAGTATATTTCTTATTCAACTTGGCTGCGACGCCCCACAAAACCAAACCACATGCAAAGCCAAGTATGGTACGGGCCGTTTCGCCTAGCCAATTCTGGTCGATAGCATATTTCACAAAGAAACCGATGCCGATAACAAGCACCAGAATACCAATCTTGCTAAAGAGATTCTCTCCGATGAGTTTCTCATAATCCGTTTCTTTCTTTTTACGGTATGAGGCATACGAAGTTTTCAAGGTTGCTGCCTTTTCTTCCGATACGGATTCTTGACGTATCCGTACATCCGGGCGTTCTATAGGTACTGGAGGCGGGGTTTCCTGAATGGCAGACGTACCATCTAAAGAGGAAGATGTTTCTTGAAGTGCGGAAGCGGCAGGAGTATCCGAAGATACCAAGGGTTCCGTATCTTTGGAAGTTAGCGCTACCGGACATTCTAAAGAGGTTTGAGATTCCGCATTTTGAACAGTTGGCATAACCGGACTTTCCAAAGGCTTTTGAGGAACGATATCTTGAACGGTTGACGTGCCATCCAAAGAGGAAGATGTTTCTTGAAGCGACGGTTCTACAGCCTCTGTAGCAACTTGTTCTGTAACGTTTTGAGATGCGGCCACTGCTATTCGCTCCTGACTATCGGCCACTGCTCCGGCATAATGTTCCTGCAACTCACATTTCCCTTCGGAAGAAGCCTCCTCTACAACACTCTTTTGCCCTACCGACTCTTCCTTTTCCTTCATCAACTCTTCTGCGGCAGGAGTTGGAGTAACAGCTTCCTCCTTTTGCACCGCAACAGCAGGAATTTCGTGTTTCTTTACTTCATTTCCAATCTCGGTCAACTTCTTTTTCAACTCATCCATCTTTTGACTGGTACGCCAAAGCTGTTGATGGAGGTTTCTGAATTTCTCATTCATGGTGTACCAGAAAACGGCAAATACCACAATGAAGATAAAGAATAAGAATCCCATAGCTTTAAGATTTAATGTTCACTAAAGATATCAGCAGGTAAATATATAGATAAAATATGAATAAACCCCACAAAGTTTCGTCAATCTTCACATACGAACAGCCCGGGGTTATCTTAAAGTGGCAAGAGGATTCGTCTAGCCGCCGGCTCTTATCCGACTGGATAACGCTTGGAATCACCCATTGCAGAAGCATTGTAATCAGTAAAGCGGACAACTCTCAAATAATAGAAAAAGGAAATCTCCCCTTTTCATCTTTATGTCTCTATAAAGGTAAAAAGAGGAGATTATGTAAAAGAGTGCTATCTATCATCCTTCCTTCTCAGAACGTCTGTATAGAAAGGCATCTCATGAACAGCCATTTATGAACAGCCTTTATTATTCCTGCTTAAATCCATAACCATTAGAAAGAGCGCCATTGGCATTCTTAATTACATCCGCATGGATAGCGCAGAGATAAATAGGAGGTTCATTTTCAGAATAACCATTGAAGATTAATTCATTATACTGGTCGTGAAGCTCGCAAATGGTTACGCCCCAATCTTTACGTTCCCAGCCATTAGCCTCCAACTCTTTTGCCTCAGCACCATTCGGGTCGATATACTCGAACAATCCTTTGATAGCCAAATTGGTGTTCACTCCTGCCTTCAAGTTCGTAGTGGGCGTACCGTTACTTTGAGCCACTCTGGCCCAATCGTCATTCTGTCCGCGCCATGCCGGCCAAAGAACCGGATTCGTTCTATCCGTGCAAGTGGTCGTCAGGCGATAACCCACACCATAATCTGCCGGATTAACGAGTTTCACCCATACGTAGTTGGAAATGACATTGCCATTATCGAACTGATGGTATCCTTTGCTATTCAGGTCATCAATCATAGCAGAGGTACGGCTGTGGAAACTCTTGATAGCTTTATCCAACGTATTGGTACGAATCATATCATAACGACGTTGTCCTTCTCCACCGAATTCCAGTTTACGCTCTTCCAATACAGCATCCAATACAGAACCACATCGAGCGATAAGGCCGTCTACATTAGCAGCCGCAGGAGAACCGAAAGCACGCTCACGCACCTGCGACAAATAGGTTTTCGCATCCGCTTCGCCCAATGTAGCTTTCACCTCAGCCAGTAGCAATATCAAGTCGGAGAAACGCATATAGGGGCAGTTGATACCGGCTTTACGGGAAGAAGCCGTCCAAGGATTAGCCATACGGTTCTCATCCCATTTATTATTAGCAATACCACCATTTTTCGCTACAGAACCTTTTGTAAAAGGAATCAAGGTTTCCGCACCTTCTCCGGTAGAACCGGTAACGGTACACGTCACATCCCGGCGTTTGTCTGCCGGTTCAAAATCATCATAATAGTAGATAGGATTGAAACGGCTCTGTCCGTATGACTTATTAGGGAAGGAATTGCTTCCACCACCGTTAGAAGGACGTCCGAATGCATAAGGACGTTCCTGTCCTACACCCCGGCTTTCAGGTATCTCATACACATTTTCGGTAGCCAGTTCCAAGTCGTTCATCTGTTGGAATACATATTGGAAAGGATTGTCATACGTTTTGCCATCGCCACCGCGCGGGTCCACCGTTTGCAACTGTACAGAGCCCGGATTCGTTACAGCGGAAGCCAAATACGTTTTAGCTATTTCATACATCTTCTTCCAATCCGTACGCCGGCCATAGAAGCATTTCATGGTGGCAGACTCGGATACTTTATCAAAGGTAAGCGTATTTCCAGCCGCATCCTTATAAAAATCAGCCCCTAAATCTGTTCTACGAACGGCATAACCTCCTTCAAGTAAAGCGATACGCCCGATTAATCCTTGCACATACGTACGGGTCATATAGGTTTTATCGATACTCGATTCACCCGGACGATACATCAACGGTTCTACCTGAATCAACTTATTAATATGATATTCGGCAATTTCACTACGGGAAGCCAGCCCTGTTACTTCGGCTCCTGATACCAACTGATGAGGGACATCTCCGTAGAAACGCATGAGTTCATAGTAACAGGTTGCACGCAACGCCACCGCTTCGCCGTAAATCTGGCTCAGTTCAGAAGGTTCTCCCTGCTGCATCATGGCGTCGAACGATTCGGTCGATTCAAAGTTTGTAATCAACGTATTCGTAATGGCTATGATATTATACAAATAGGTCCAGGCGGTCTTCATGTCCCCCACACTAGATATAGAAAAGTTAGCGGTACCTTTGGTTGAATACGTACCGTCGGTGTAACCATAGAAATTGGCAGGCACCCAACGTCCCAACATACCGGTATAAGACTCCGGCTGACATTCTATATCGGAACCGGCTACTACATAATCATAAAACAAACCGTTGGAATGGACATACGCATTCCCTCTCCAGAGTTCGTATGCTTGCTGCAAAGCAGAGCGCGCAGAAGTCGGGTCAGAAAAAACAAAATCTACATCCGCCTCGGAAGGAGAGGATTGGTCCAAAAAGTCGGAACAGGATGTAGCCGAGAAAAGCAAGCTTGCGCCTACTATAGTATATATAAACTTTTTCATGTTCTTTACTGTATTATTATTAGAATTCGATATTAACACCTACTGTAAATGTACGGGGACGCATGTAGGTTCCATAGTCCATCCCCAAAGTAGGATAGTAAGTTGAGCTGCTAACGCCTTTGGCATTTGCATTGACTTCCGGGTCTAAGCCTGAGTAACCGTTCAAACAGAAGAGGTTGCTGGCTGTTACATAAAAGCGGGCCCGTTCCATATACACTTTACGAGTCCAGGTTTTAGGCAACGTGTAACCAAGGGTTATGTTACTCAAACGTAAGAATGAAGCATCCTCAATGTAGTCGGATGTAACAACAGAACCTTCCATATAAGCTACCGGATACTTTGCCTTCGCATTCAACGCAGCCAATTCCGTCGGGTCTGTTATAGCAACCAAATCGCCATTCTTCACATCATACAACTGGAAGCAATCTTTTACCCATTCCATTTTATTTCTTCCCAAACCACTTTCCTTACCACCGTTCAACTGATATTGAGAAGTGATATTATATACCTTTCCGCCTATCTGGTAAGTAAAGTTTGCATTGAAATCAAAGTTCTTATAGTTACCGGAGAAAGAGAATCCACCGGTATGTTTGGCTTGTACTTCACCCAAAATGTCCACATCGTCGGCATTGACAATATTGTCTTCTTCCGGATTCATATTTTTAAGCTTCATCAATCCGGGGAAAGCTACCTGTCCGTCGGCAAGCTTCAGTTCACTCGGCTTCGGGCAGTTTACAAAGATGTTACTGGAAATATCGGGCACACCTGCTTTCAGTTTATAAACGCCGTTCACATAGTCGAAATCATCCAAGGAATAGAAGCCGTCGCTCTTGAATCCACGAATCACACCCACCGACTTGCCTTCGGACAAAAGATAATCGTTGCCCGGCATGATAGAGCTGCCACCCCAACCGGAACTATAGATAATGTCCTGATGGTCTTGTAGTTCATCAATATTATTCTTATTGAAGTTATAAGTTAAAGAAAGGTTCAAGTTAAAGTCTTTCGAACGAATCAACGCATAATTCAAACCTAATTCAACACCCTTATTCGAAGTTTGTCCAATGTTGGTATATTGGTAGCTATATCCCGTGGAAGAGTCAATTTCCTGACGCATCAGCAAATCTTTCGTGGTATTCCAGTACACATCCAATGTTCCGTTCAAACGGTTGAATATACCAAAGTCAAGACCAACGTTACGTGAAATAGTTGTTTCCCATTTCAAATCCGGATTGGATTTCAAACCACTCGGCTTATAAGTGTTCACCGAGTTACCATTCCATACACCCGTACCCGATACCCATGTTTCTCTCCATAAACTGGAGTCGATGTTGTCGGCACCTGCCGTACCATAAGAGAGACGAAGCTTCAAGTTATCCAACCAATCTTTGGCATTGCTCATAAAGCTTTCATCGGAAATACGCCATCCGAAAGCTGCTGCAGGGAAATATCCCCAACGATTGTTCGGACCGAACTTGGAAGAACCATCGGCACGGAATGTGGCAGTCAATAAGTATTTACCTTTATAAGAATAATTGGCACGTCCGAAGAAAGACAACGTTGATTCCGGAGTTTTTATCTCATTTTGGTAAGCATTGTCGCCCGGATATTTAGAAGCATCACCCATGTGAATCATACCGAATACACGGTCCATATCCCATCCGTCACTGCTTGGGAAACCACGACCTGAAATCCAGTTACTGCTCGATTCGTTTTTCATGGCTTCCTGACCTGCCAGGAAAGAAAGATTGTGGCTCTCGCCCAACCCCTGCACTTCGTAATTGATGGTGGTTACAGAACGAATATTCTTGGTTTCCTTCTTCGTTAACTTTCCGTATTTGTCTGTATACTTACAATAATCGGTACTAATCGGATAGTCTTCATAATACTTCGTTTGGTTCCAGCCCCGTCCAAAACCTAACTCCGAACGAATCTTTAAACCTTTAATTATTTCCCATGACAAGGCAAAGTTACCACGCAAATTGTTCTTGGCATCCATGTTATAGAGATGTTCCAATTGACCAACCGGGTTTCTCTGGATATCAAAGTTACTGGACCCCATACCAAACACATTCTCATTGCCATCTCCTAACGGCTCATCAACCGGACGAAACGCAAAAGCGTTAGACAGCAATGAACCGGCTCCGGTGGAAGTGCCATCTTTACCCAATACCTTTGTACGGGCAAAGCGAACGTCCATATCAAAAGTAAGGCCTTTAGCCAGAATCTGGTTCAACTTGAAGTTGGTAGAAACACGATTATAACCTGAATTAATCTTAGTACCCTCATCGTCTACATAGTTCGCAGCAAAGGTAAATTTCGTTTTTTCACCACCGCCGCTGATGTTCAAGTTCTGATTCCAGGTGCTGGCAGTGCTCAAAATATCATCGGTGTAATCATGCGCTTTCATGTTTGCATATTCGTCCCAATGATTGCCGCCTGCATAATTGCTGCCGAGTCCGAAATAGCTTTCCACATCTTTACCTAGGCCGAGCGCCGTTCCATATCCCCAAAGATAGCGGACATAATCCTGAACACCCATGGCTTTGGTTGTTTTCGGAGTCCATTTAGCCTGATAGAAGCCATTATACGAAATGGAAACTTTATCTTTGTCGGCTCCTTTAGTAGTAACCAAGATTACGCCATTCGCACCACGGGAACCATAGATAGCGGTGGAGGAAGCGTCTTTCAACACATCAATGGACACAATCTGGTCGGCCGGAATATCCGAAATAGTGCTTACCGGGAAACCATCTACAATAAACAACGGGTCGTTACTTTGAGAGATAGAACCCCCACCACGTACTTTAATAGAAACTTCACCGCCCGGACGTCCATCCTGGGAAACAACCGTTACACCGGCCAGTTTTCCTTGTAATGCCTGGGAAACGTCGGAAACCGGATTAGCAATTAAATCTTTAGCGCTAACAGAAGCTACCGAACCGGTTAAATCTTTCTTTTTCACAGTACCGTAACCAATAACAACCACTTCATCAAGCAATTGTTCATCAGACTTCAGGGTCACCTTTATTTGGTTTTGAGCCCCAACCTTTACATTTTGTGTTTGATAGCCAATATAGGAAACAACGAGTGTTGCATTGGCCGGAACGCTGAGAGAGAAATTTCCATCGAGGTCTGTAACAGTTCCTGTAGTAGTTCCTTGAACCTGTATAGACACTCCGATTAAGGGTTCACCGGTATCATCAACTACCGTACCGGTCACGGTTCTCGTTTGGTTTACAACCTGGGAATCAGTAACTTTTACCCCCCCCCACGGATTTTCAGCCATCACAGGGAAAGCAGACAAAAACATCACTGCAGACAATCCCCAAACAGAGGCTTTGCGTTCATAATAATGAATGCTGGTACCTTTCAAAAAGGCACCACACTTTTTGGTCTTTTTCATCGTATTTTATAAGTTAACAAATGATTTTCTCAAGAAACAAAAATAATGGTTTATCATACACTTTATCTATTCTCCTTATTCTTTAACATAAGTTTAACATTTAAATAACCCACTGTCCCCACATGGGAAATAGGCCTGCTTCACCCGTCAAAAGGATAAAAGGTTCAAGCCGGATAACGCTACATTCTCACTCCTCTTCCCAAATACTAAAAACTAATTAAAAATATAAAGCTTCCATTCTGTGTTCGCTTAATAATCGCTACATTTGCATCTATATATTAAGCTTTAAAAGGTATGCAAGCATCCGACAGTATTGTTATCATTCCTACTTATAACGAAAAGGAAAATATTGAAAACATAATCCGCGCGGTTTTCAGTCTCGAAAAAGTATTCCATATTCTTGTTATTGAAGACGGTTCACCGGACGGAACGGCCGATATCGTAAAACGGTTGCAAATAGAATTCCCCGAACGGTTGTTCATGGTACAACGTACCGGAAAATTAGGATTGGGCACTGCATACATCGAAGGATTCAAATGGTCTATCCGCCATCAATACAACTATATATTTGAAATGGATGCCGACTTTTCGCACAACCCGAACGACTTGCCGCGACTGTATGCCGCCTGTGCCGAAGAGGGAAACGATGTGGCTATCGGTTCACGCTATATAAGCGGGGTCAATGTGGTAAACTGGCCGATGGGACGCGTACTGATGTCTTACTTTGCCTCCAAATATGTACGCATTATTACCGGATTAAAGATACACGACACCACAGCGGGATTCGTATGCTACCGCCGAAAAGTACTCGAAACCATTCCACTCAACCAAATACGGTTCAAAGGCTATGCATTCCAAATTGAAATGAAATATACCGCTTACAAATGCGGATTCAAAGTGAAAGAAGTCCCCGTTATCTTTATTAACCGGGAATTGGGCACATCAAAAATGAACAGCAGCATTTTCGGGGAGGCTATTTTCGGAGTGATTCGCCTACGATGGGACGGATGGTTCAAGAAGTATCCGAAAGCACAGTAAAACGAATAAAGATAGATTATGGCACGCACACTTATACAAAACGCCTTCATTGTGAATGAAGGGAAAACAATCAAAGGGTCTGTAGTAATAGACGGAGAAATTATTGCCGAAATACTGGAAGGCACTGTGCAACCCGCTGCGCCTTGCGACATGGTGGTTCAGGCCGAAGGACTTTATTTACTGCCCGGAGTGATTGACGACCATGTACATTTCCGCGACCCCGGACTGACTCATAAAGCCGATATGGAAAGCGAGAGTCGTGCGGCAGCAGCCGGTGGAGTCACCTCGTATATGGAGATGCCTAACACCGTACCGCAAACCACCACCCTCGAAGCGTTGGAAGCCAAATGGGCAGAGGCGGCACAGAAAAGCCGGGTCAACTATTCGTTCTTCTTCGGAGCCACCAACAACAATGGAGCGCTGATACCTTTATTAGACAAGAGTAAAGTGTGCGGCATCAAACTCTTTATGGGTTCCAGCACCGGCAACATGCTGGTCGACAAGGCAGAGGCTTTACAGAAACTATTTTCCAACGCAGGCATGCTGATTATGTCGCATTGCGAAGATACGTCCGTAATTACAGCCAACACCCAACATTATAAAGCATTATATGGTGATGACCCGGATGTGAGTCATCATCCCGAAATACGAAGCGTAGAAGCTTGCTACCGTTCGTCGGCACTGGCGGTGAAACTGGCCAAAGAAACCGGAGCACGGCTGCACATTGCCCATGTAAGCACGGCTAAAGAGCTGGAGTTATTCGATAACGCACCGCTCGACCGAAAAAAGATAACGGCCGAAGCCTGCATTGCGCATCTCTACTTCTGCGACAAAGAGTATGCTTCATTGGGCACACGCATTAAATGTAACCCGGCCATCAAAATCGAAGCCGACCGCGACGCACTCCGCCGCGCTTTGACCGACGGACGAATCGATGTGATTGGAACAGACCACGCTCCTCACCTGTTAAAAGAGAAAGAGGGTGGATGCTTCAAGGCGGCTTCCGGCATGCCGATGGTACAGTTTTCATTGGTAACCATGCTGGAACTGGCCGACCAGGGAGTTCTTTCCATAGAGCAACTGGTAGAGAAAATGTGTCATGCCCCGGCCCGTCTGTTCTCTATCCGTCAACGGGGTTATATCCGCAAAGGCTACCAGGCCGACCTGGTATTGGTAGACCCTCATGCCGCCTGGACGGTGACACCGGAGCGGATTCTAAGCAAATGCGGATGGAGTCCCTTAGAGGGGCACACGTTCCAATGGCAAATAAAGAACACGTTTGTGAATGGCTATCCGGTATACGCCAACCAAATGGTGGACGACCGCTACCGGGGGCAGGCACTGAGTTTTGAACGGTAAAAACGGAACTCCTCTATCGTTAAGAAATTCCTGAAGCACTCTGCCCTACTCTTATTGTCCGTGTTTAGAGGCTTACTGATAACGAATAAGAGTATAGTTCCTTTTACTTTATAAGAAGTTTATTCATTCCATATATATGCCTGAAAAATGCATGATACGTTATAAGATACACGAACTGACCGATTACATTCACTGGATTTACTTCTTCCACGCTTGGGGGTTCCAGCCGCGCTTTGCAACCATAGCCGAGATACACGGCTGCGATGTTTGCCGTGCCTTGTGGCTGAAGGATTTCCCGGAAGGCGAACGTGCCAAAGCGGCAGAAGCGATGCAACTCCATAAAGAAGCGCAACGCATGTTGTGGCAATTGGACGAGGAATATACGGTGAAAGCGGTATACCGCCTCTTTACAGCAAACTCCGATGGAGACAACCTTCTGCTAGACGGAACGGTCTTCCCGCTCCTGCGGCAACAGCAGGTTAAAAACACAGGAGAGCCTCATCTTTGCCTGAGCGATTTTGTCCGTCCGCTTTCATCCGGCACACCCGATACGGTAGGAGCTTTTGCCACCACCATAGACGAAGAGATGGAACAGCTCTACCAACAAGACCCCTATAAGCGAATGCTGGTGCAGACGTTAGCCGACAGACTGGCCGAAGCGGCTGCCGAACGGTTACATGAGCAGGTACGTAAAGAGTTCTGGGGATATGCCAAGGAGGAGAAACTCACCATAAAGCAGTTGCACAACGAAGAATTCCAAGGAATTCGTCCGGCTGTGGGATACCCTTCCCTTCCCGACCAGTCTATCAACTTCCTGCTGAACGATTTATTGGGAATGGAGCAGATAGGCATACATCTAACGGAGAACGGCATGATGGTACCTCATGCTTCTGTCTGCGGACTCATGTTTGCCCACCCCGAAGCACGATACTTTTCCATCGGTAAAATCGGAGAGGACCAACTAAAGGATTATGCACACAGACGGGGCATGCCCGTTGAAGAGATAAAGAAGTTTTTAGCAGCAAACTTATAATTTTTAAGTGGAGAGTTGAAAGTGGAGAGTGGAGAGTGAAATGCCATAAGCTATGGCACTCTCACGTTCAATTAACAAACTCTCAACTCTCAACTCTCAACTCTTAACTTAATAAACATGTTATATCGAATATTCTTTCTTTTATTAGCCCTACTGATAGTCACCGACGGCTATATCTACGCCCGTTTCCTGCACCGGATAAAGAGGCATCGCATCATCAAGCAGTTCTTCTGGCTTCCTTCCATTGTGCTGGCTATCCTACTGGTATTCTTAACCTACGGCGACAATTTCAGTCCGGCAAGAAGCCACCTCATCGGCATCTACCTGCTTGTATACATGGCTATCACCATTCCCAAAAGCCTGTTTTGCCTCTGCATGCTGTTAGGGCGGTTCTTCCGTATTTTCTCCCGCCGGATGGAAAGCGTCCTGTTCTATACCGGCTTAACCGTAGGATTCCTCTCTATGGCGATGGTGATATATGGAGCGACGGAAGGCTGGCGCCATTTTCAGGTAACACAGGTTACTTTTGCTTCCAAAGACCTCCCTCCCGCATTCGACGGATACCGTATCGTACAGTTCTCCGATTTGCACATCGGTACCATTGCCGGCTATCCGAAAGAAGTGAAACGCATTGTGGACATCCTGAATGAACAAAAGGCCGACTTAGTTGTATTTACAGGCGACTTAGTAAACCATAAGGCCAACGAACTGGATAAGGTAGAGACGATTCTTTCCGGCATCCAGGCCAAAGATGGAGTCTATTCCGTTCTGGGGAACCACGATTATAGCACCTACATCCATTGGGAAACTCCGGAAGCGCAGAAAGCGAACTTGGACGACCTGAAACAGAGACAGGCCCACATGGGATGGAAACTTTTAAACAACGAGCATGTGATAATAAAAAGAGACAGCAGCGCCATCGCTTTAGTGGGCGTGGAAAACGACGGCGAGCCTCCGTTTCCACAATTGGGAGATTTACCCAAAGCCTTGAAAGGTACGGACGGACTATTTAAAGTGCTTCTTAGTCACGACCCTACACACTGGCGACGCGAAGTGTTACCGGAATCGGACATTCAACTGATGCTGGCCGGCCATACCCATGCCATGCAATTTATGATAGGGCACTATACACCGGCCGCTTGGTTCTATCCGGAAAACAGAGGCATGTATCTTGAAAACGGACGCGGTTTATATGTAAATATCGGGTTAGGAGAAGTGATGCTTCCTTTCCGTTTTGGCGCCTGGCCTGAATTTACTGTCATTACATTGCGCTGTAAATGAAAATAATAGTTAACTTTGTCAGCAAATTAAAGTTTGTATATGGGCACAATCGTTTACCGCATTTATCAAATCTGCATAGCACTTCCTATTTTACTGGTGCTAACAATTCTTACAGCTTTAGTAACCATTGCCGGTTCGTTTATCGGAAGCCCCAGTTTTTGGGGGTATTATCCCGGAAAGATTTGGTCGCAACTCATTTGCTACATCCTGCTCATTCCGGTAAAGGTAAACGGGCATTGTGACATTCACCGAAAGACCTCTTACATATTTGTAGCCAACCATCAGGGCGCATTCGACATCTTTCTTATATACGGCTTTTTAGGACGTAACTTTAAATGGATGATGAAGAAATCGCTCCGTTCCATTCCCTTTGTAGGCAAAGCCTGCGAAGCTGCCGGACATATCTTTGTCGACAAATCCGGTCCGAAGAAAGTACAGGAAACCATAGAGCGCGCACGTCATACATTGAAGGACGGCATGTCGTTAGTCGTGTTCCCCGAAGGCCGCCGCACCTTTACCGGACACATGGGCGATTTCAAGAAAGGCGCGTTCCAACTGGCCGACGACCTTCAGCTTCCGGTGGTTCCTTTAAGCATTAACGGTTCGTTCGAAGTATTACCCCGTACGGGTGGTTTCGTAAAACGCCGCCGCATGTCTCTTACCCTGCACGAGCCCATCTTCCCGCAAACCCAAGGGCCCGAGAATATGAAGAGCACGATGGAAAAAGCCTACACCGTGATACAGGAAAGCCTCCCAGAGAAGTACAAGGGAAAAGCGCCGGGTAAATAGGTTTCAACACATCTTTCCTACAGATGCCTCCAAATTGTCATACGGATGATACATTAATGTAACAGCCTTCCTCTACTTTTGTCTTCATAAAATATAAAAAACACGAAGTGATGATGAAAGCAACTCAGTACATTCTCTTATCCTTATGGGGAATAGGAGCTTTATCCTGTTCCCAACCGGAATTCCACACGCCTCTTATTCAAACACATCGGGGCGGAGCAGCCATTTATCCCGAAAATACCATCCCCGCCATGCTATATGCCGTAGAGTTAGGTATCCCCGTACTAGAGATGGATATGCATATATCCAAAGATAGTATGGTCGTTGCCTCGCACGATGCCTATCTGAATCCTTTGAAAGCGCTGACTCCCGAAGGAGACACCCTTGCATTGGGAGACAAGTCGCACACCCTATATTCCATGCCTTACGACAGCATTCGCCGATACGATGTGGGCACCCGTTCCAATCCGTATTTTCCCGATAAGAGGAGCATACGCTGTGAAGTGCCCTTAATTTCGGATTTGATAGACAGTGTAGAGACATACGTAAAACAGAAAGGGTTACCGCCCGTCTCGTATAATATCGAAATCAAATCGTCGAGAAAAAAAGACGGTGTTCTGTCGCCGGACTATAAAACCTTTACCGACCTTTGCATGAAGGTTTTGCTCAGTAAAAACCTCGGCGACCGCTTGCTGGTACAATCGTTCGACACAGACGGGTTGGATTATCTGCACGAAAAATACCCGGATGTACGCGTCTCTTATGTAACCGAAAGCAAAGGCAAAAGCTTTGAAGAACTCATGTCGCTCATCCATTTCACGCCACAGGTTTTCAGTCCGGAGTCATCTATGGTTACTCCTGAGTTGGTAAAGAAAGTCCATGCCATGGGAATGCAGCTGGTTCCCTGGACCGTAGATAACAAAGAAGAAACCTTACGGCTCAAAGCCTTACATGTAGACCAGATAATTACCAATAAGCCGGACAGTATGCAAATCTGGCTTAGTACAATCGCACAATAATAAAGTGATGCCATAACTGATTGAATTTAAAGATTCATAATTTATTTTTCTATTTTCTCCTTCTTTCCGGTTATTTCCTGTTCTCTCGGTTTTTCCTATTTCCTGCGACAAAGGTATGTCAAACGGAAAAATCACTTTACGCCTCGTTGCGCCTCATTACGCCTCGTTACGTGAAGACGTAATTTATCGTACGCCCCAAAGGGAAGAAGGGGTATTTCGCACCTTTCCGGCTTCCCGCCAGGATTGTTTGCTTCTTTCCACTGCGAGCTTCAGAAGTGTTTCGCCTGTAGTTTCAGAGCGTCCTGATTGCACAGGCCTACGGGACCTCATTGGATAGGCTTGCGGAAGGGGTATTCCGTAGGCCTGCGGGACAACATTAGCCAGGCCTGCGCAATCGTACTCCATAGAGCTATGGTATTTACATCTCCATACGGAATGGATGGTTCACTTCCCGTTTTCTTTCTTTGATTTGCCAGTTTATATGCTCTATTTTTTATCCACAAGTCCTATACTGCAAAGCTAAGGTGCGGAAAAGAACCCGCTTTACGGATTGTTGAAATAACGGGAAACCTGCCTGAAAATGGCAAAGTTGCAAAAGTTGCAAAGTTGCAAAGGCTTTTTAGCCCCACACACACGTATATAATAAGGTATCCTTTCCTTGAACAAGCGATAAAATACAATTCGGGACGCCGGCGCATAGTTCCATAGCGCCTGCCGCATCGCATATTTATTGAACGGTAAACAAAAAATGCCAAACTAGATACGTTTCTGCAAGGTACTCACCACATCCGAGCGGTAAGCCCTTGCCCCACCTCCGGCATAACTACTACGCAAGTCTGCGGGCGGAGTGGATAAACCTGTCTCTGTATAAAAAGCATATCACAGAGCAATTCTATTACTTTTATGTACTTTACCGGCGATTAACTCGCATCTGTACTGAGAACATACCTGTTGGTTGAGTGTTACACATCATTTTCGCCGTTGCCTACTATTTGCCGGAGAAAATAGAGCCTTTCGTAACAGCTCTATCATATCGGCATGAAAGATGATACCTTATTATATACGTGTGTGTGAGGCCCCAAGCCCTTGCAACTTTGCAACTTTGCAACTTTCAGGTAAATCTTCCGCCCTTTCGCCTTATTACACACGATTATACGGCATGTATATGAGGCTCCAAGCCCTGCAACCTTTGCAACTTTTTGCAACTTTCGGCAGTAGCGGCAGCATACGGTTATTTTCGGTACGCCTTAGGGTTGCGAAATGCGCTTCGCAGCGTACCGGAAACTATATCCAAATGCAGAAGACACAACACCCCAACAGAGGAGGAGCGATGTTAAAACACGAAGAATGTATTAGAATTCAATCCATTCAATTAAACCTTTTGAAACAAAAATTATCTAATAATACGAATCAGAAGTTAAAGGAGTAATAGGGGTTATCAGTCCGCGAACGGGCCTAGGAGTGAATGCTCGATAGCTTCCGAAACGACACATAGCGCATAAAGTAAGGAGTTTTGAGCTTTATCTCCTTTACCTCCTCGATTCGCATTAATAATATAATATTTAAAGAACCATGAAAAATTATTCAATGTTCAGAAAGACAAATATAGCTGCCTTCCTGATGCTTTATTTAATGGTGTTTGCACCGGTGATGGCACAACTGCCACAGCAGCAAATGCCAAGAAGAAACGTTCTGCGCGAAACGAACGAGGAGTTCTTCAAAACCGAAGAAGCACGTCGCATAGGCGACCAGATTCTAGTCTACCAACGCTGTACGGGCGGATGGCCGAAAAACATTGATATGGCCCGGAGAATGAGCGACGAAGAATTGGCGCAAGTGCTAAAAGACAAATCACGCCGTAACGATTCGACGATTGACAATGACGCAACCACCATGCAAATGATATATTTGGCCCGTTTGTATCAACAAACCAAAGATGCACGTTACCGCGACGCTTTTCTTTCAGCGGTGGAATATCTGTTAAGCGGTCAGTACGACAATGGCGGATGGCCACAGTTTTGGCCGGACCCACATGGCTATCAAGTACATATCACCTTTAACGACGATGCCATTGTTAACACCTTGGAACTATTTCGCGATATTATGACGGAAAAAACGCCTTATGGCGGCAACCTGACCGACAGCGCACTGCGTCAACGTCTGTCGAAAGCTTTCGACAAAGGAATAGAGTGCATCCTTGCCACACAGATTATGGTGAAGGGGAAACCGACCGTATGGTGCCAGCAACACGACCGCGAAACCTTTAAACCGGCGCCGGCACGTGCTTTCGAACTTCCTTCCTACTGCTCGGCAGAAAGCGAAGGTATCGTACGCCTGCTCCTGAGCTTGCCCAATCCGGATGCCCGTGTAAAGCGAGCTATCCACGGCGCTATGAAATGGTTCGATACGTATAAACTTACCGGACTGCGATGCGAACGGACCCGCTCGGCCGACGGAGAGCGCAATACCCGCCTGGTGGAAGACCCTCAAGCACAACCTATCTGGGCACGGTATTACGACCTGGAACGTTGCGAACCTTTTGTTTGCGACCGTGACGGTATACCCAGACGCCACCTGGAAGAACTGGGAATGGAACGCCGCAACGGATATAGCTGGTACAACAGCCGTGCTGCCGGACTCTACCCCATGTACGAAGCTTGGGCTGCCAAATATGACCCGAAACATAAAGTAAAAATTAGTTTAACAACCAAAGGAGCGAACGAAAACGGAACCATCGACATGTATCGCCGTCCGACCATAGACCGCTCCGCTTTCAATGTCATCGTTAAACCGGGAGAAAGTATACAAGCCGCTATCGAAAAAGCGCCCCAAACACCGGCAGAACCTTTTAAAATCCTTATATCAAAAGGCACATACAACCAAAAGGTTGTTATAGACCGTCCGAATATTGTATTGGTAGGTGAAAACCGCGACAGTACCATCATTGTGTTGGCCGAAACTGCCAAGACACGTAAGATGACCGAATATCACGGACGTCCTGTAGGCAATGGAGTCATCGTGCTGCAAGAAGGTGCGGACGACTGTGTTATCAGTGGTTTGACTGTTTACAACAACTACGGAACTACTGTTGAAAATACCACTACTCACCAAATGTCCATCTTCGGACGCGCTACACGCACCATCGTTATCAACAGCAATGTATGGGCCGATGGCAATGACGCCCTCTCTCTTTGGGCTCCGGAAGGTAACGGGATGTATTATCATGCCGACCTCTATCTCCGCTGTCCGGGCGTAGACTTCCTCTGCCCGCGCGGATGGTGCTATGCTACACGCTGCCGCTTCTATGGCGATGGCCGTGCCTTGATTTGGCACGACGGCAGAGGCGATAAGAATAAGAAACTGGTTATCACCAACTCTTCTTTCGATTCCAAAACACCGGCTATCCTGGGGCGTTACCACCACGATTCACAATTCGTTATCGTTTGTTGCAAGATGTCGAAAAACATTCTCGACAGCAACATCAGTTACGCTTACACCGATAAAGTGCTCGACCCTTGTCCGTGGGGACAACGTACCTATTACTATGGCTGCATCCGCGAAGGAGGTCATGGCAATTGGCTGGATGACAACTTAAAAGAAATGGAGAAACCGACTGCCTTTTACGGTGTTACGGCATCGTGGACATTCGATGGCAAGTGGAATCCGGAACAACGCATACGCGACCTGTGGAACGTATTGGCTTATTGATAGTCTAGTCTAAAAGTCACAAATAGAAAAGAGTCCTATCACTACTCTGGCACATACAATCGTCCGCGATAGCGGATAAGCTATAAAACGATAGCCGTCCAGTTTTTTTGGGCGGCTATCTTAGTGTCTACTTCCATCGGTCTGGAAGCAGACTCCGATATTTTTCTATAGGGGTGTTTGGTGGCCATGCTGCACAACGGCCGATAATGTCACAGAAGTAGCCAAAGGTATTTATTCCACACCGATGGCAGGTGATTGCCAGAGAATAGTATAGGACGGAAACTTACTGTCGTCCGTATTTCATACGGCGCATATTCTCTTCGGCAGCCGATACAAATTCTTTTATAAAAGGATGATTCTTAAAGGAATCGGGAGCCTTGTCCAGAATCTCCTCTATCTGCGGAGTCATCATCGGATAAGGCATATTACTGCATAGAATCATAAAAATGCCTGTACCCAATACATTCTCATAATTACCGGTAATGAACTCTTTGATTAGCTTATTCATTTCATTAGAGAGCTTCTCCCCTTCGGTATGAACCATCTCCTGAACTTCTGCCGGACCCTTCCCGTCCATAATCATCTGACTTTCTTTATGCGACAAATCCTCCGCCCGGCTACTAATCGATTTCTGCTGGTCGATAAAACTGCTCAGCTTATCATTCAGAACCGTGCCCGAGGCCGTCAGTTTCAAATCATCAATCGCTATCTTTATATTCCCTTTTTCAATAACCAGCGGCATCACCGGCTGGTCGTCCATATAGAGAGTAGCCATGACTACAGAATCCACCTTTCCCTGCATCGTAAACTTTCCGTGGATAATTTCACAAGAGTCCACCGTTATCATCAAGTCGTTTTGCCAAACCTTAATGAACAACATCCTTCCATCTAAGCTCGAAACAGAAGAAACCCCTTCTATTTTGTACTTATTGCAAGCTGTTAACGACAAGACCATTGCGGCCAATAAAAACAATTTATTCATATTATACTCCCTCACATAGTTCTTTGTAATGTACAAAAGTACAATCAATCAACATATAGAAGAGAGGTTTTTATTAATATTTAAAATTTAAAGAAGTCTTTTATAGCTATTTAATAGGAATATAACCCGCAAAAGAAACGTAGAAAAACTTTTTATCTTACTTTTGCATGGTAATTAAAAAACCTTATAAAACAGATGAAACAAACAAAGCTACTCCTAACAGCGATATTGGCTGTTGTGTGCCTCATGGCCAAAGCGGACGAAGGCATGTGGATGTTGCAACTAATGAAAGAGCAACATTTGATAGACCAAATGAAGAAACAGGGTCTTAAGCTGGACACGGAAGACATTTATTCGCCCAATCAAGTCTCCTTGAAAGATGCTGTCGGTATCTTTGGCGGAGGTTGTACAGGCGAAATCATCTCGGAAGACGGATTGATACTGACCAACCATCATTGTGGATTCGATGCTATCCAGAAACACAGTTCCGTAGAACACGATTATCTGAAAAACGGCTTCTGGTCGATGAGCAGAGAAGAAGAACTTCCCTCTGCCGGATTACAGTTTACTTTTATCGAACGCATTCAGGATGTAACAGAGCAGGTGAACCAGTTCATGAAGGAGAAAAAACTGAGTGATGTAGACTTGCTAAGCGGCCCTTATTTAAGGATTCTGGCCAACCAATTCCTGGACGAAAGCGACTTAAAAGGCAAGCCGGGCATCGTAACGGAATTGCTCCCCTTCTATGCGGGCAATCAATACTATCTCTTCTTTAAAAAAATATATCCGGACATCCGCATGGTAGCCGCTCCTCCACAGAGTATCGGCAAATTCGGCGGCGAAACGGACAACTGGATGTGGCCGCGCCACACATGCGACTTCTCCATGTTTCGTATCTATGCCGATAAGAACGGAGAACCTGCGCCATATAGTCCGGAAAACGTACCTTTGAAATGCAAGAAACATTTAACTATCTCCCTGAAAGGCTTGGAAGAGGGCGATTACGCCATGATTCTCGGTTTTCCCGGAAGTACCCAGCGTTACCTTACCGGCAGCGAGATTCAAAGCATGATGGAGAGCGAAAACGAACCCCGCATCAAAGTCCGCGGAGCCCGTCAGGATGTATTGAAAGAAGAAATGGCTAAAAGCGATAAGGTACGCATCCAGTATGCTTCCAAATATGCGCGGAGCAGCAACTACTGGAAGAACTCCATCGGTATGAACAAAGCGATTATCGACAACAACGTATTGGGTACCAAGGCTGAACAGGAAGCGCGCTTCGCTGAGTTTGCCAAAGCCGGCAACCATCCGGAATACCAAAATGTAGTCAATAAAATTGACGAGCAAGTAGCTTCTGCTAAAACCAACAAGTATGTGTTTACCACTTTCATGGAAGTCTTCCGTAACGGTATCGAATTCGGTTCTCCTATCAAAGTGATGGAAAACTTGAAAAAGGCCCTTACAGAAAAGAATAAAGAGGACATTGAAAAATACAGCAGCCAATTACAGGAATTTTACGAAACCATTCATAACAAGGATTACGACCATGAGGTAGACCGCAAAGTAGCCAAAGCGCTCTTGCCACTCTATGCTGAAATGACCGACCAACGTCCTGACATTTATAACGTTATCGAAAAGCAGTACAAAGGCGACTATAACCGTTTTGTCGATGATATGTACGATAACTCCATCCTTTCCTCTCAGGCTAACTTGGATAAGTTCTTGAAAAAGCCTACGGTGAAAGCAATTGAAAAGGATTTGGCCACTCAATATTCATCCTCCAAAAATCGTCTCCACCAGAAGCTCTACGCTTACTATGTAGAAGGCATGAAAGCATTGGAACTTCTCCATAAGACATACGTCAGGGGGCTGTGCGAAATGTATGCTCCGACTCCGAAATCGGCTGACGCTAATTTCTCTCTCCGTTTAACTTACGGTAATGTGAAATCATACTCTCCGAAAGATGGCGTACTCTACAACTATTATACCACGCTGAAAGGAGTCATGGAGAAAGAAGACCCAAACAATCCGGAATTCATTGTACCGGAAAAACTGAAAGAGTTGTACAAGCAAAAAGACTACGGACGCTATGCCATGAAGAACGGAGAGTTGCCCACCTGCTTCCTCACCACCAACGATATTACAGGCGGTAACAGCGGAAGCCCGGTTATCAATGGCTATGGCGAACTGATTGGTTGCGCTTTCGACGGTAACTGGGAATCGCTTAGCGGAGATATCAACTTCGATGACGAGCTGCAACGTTGTATTGCTGTAGACATCCGCTACGTACTTTTCATTATCGAAAAGTTAGGAGGTTGCCAACGATTAATCAATGAAATGACTATTGTAGAATAAAAATTGCTACGCAGGCTAACGGGAATTGCCCCGTGATAGCCTTCTATAAAGAACACGAATCAGTAGTTAAAGGAGTTACTAGCCCACAAGCGGGCTGAAAAGTGAAAGCTTGATAGTTTCCGAATAGTACATAGCGTACATGAAGAACGGGTATCAAGCTTTATCTCCATTAACTACTGATTCGTGTTCTCCATAAAAAGGTGAGATTTACTTCAGAAATACAAAGTACACGGCCAGCACCAAGCAAATGAAAGCCGCCAAATGGTTCCAATGCAACGATTCGCCTTTGAACATAACGGTGGCAAACAGGGTGAACACAATCAATGTCACCACCTCCTGTATCACTTTCAGCTGCATCAAGCTAAACGGGCCGCCGTTTCCTTGAAAGCCTAACCGGTTAGCCGGCACTTGAAACGAATATTCCGCCAAGGCTATGGCCCACGAAAAGAGGATGACTCCCCAAAGCGGCCAGTTGGACGAGACCTTCAGTTCCTGCAATTTTAAATGCCCATACCAGGCAAACGTCATGAAGATGTTGGATACCACCAACATCAACACCGTATAAAATACTTTCATTCTTATTCTATTTTATCAGGTAATAACTCTTCTTGTATATTCGTCATGCTACCCCATAAGCTGTACCGGGCTTCCGGGTTCAGCTCTTCCAAACGACGGAGCACTTCTTTCATTTCCGAACGGTTCGACTCTTTTTCGTAGGGACAGTTTTTAATCTGTTTCTGAAACTGCTTCACCGCCGCCAGCTCTACCAAATAGGCTTCATGCACCAAACACATAGGCCGGATAATCGTCATATCGAACTTTTTCATCACTAGTTTGGGAGGCATCGTTCCGAAAGCGCCTTGAAAAGTCATATTCATCAAAAGCGTTTCCAGTATATCATCCATGTGATGTCCCAAAGCTATCTTATTGCACCCTAATTCCTTGGCGACTGTAAAAAGAGCTTTTCTACGGTTCCACGAGCAAAGGAAACAGGGTGACTTCCGGGTATCGGTGGAGGTATCAAAAGAGGTTTCATAACGCACAAACGGTACCTGCCGTTCTTCCGCAAAACGTTGCAGATAATGTTCGTCCGATTGGTAAGTAACGCTTGCCAAACTGATATGGGCGGCATAAACCGTAAAACGGGGTTTTAAGATACGCGAACGGCGTGCCAGCAAATCGAGCAAGGCCAGAGAGTCTTTACCTCCCGACAAGCCTACCAGTATCTTATCCCCCTCCTCAATCAGACGGTATTTCACCACCCCCTTGTTAAAACGCTGTTCAATTCTACGAACCAAGCGTTCTTCTTCCGTAAATTGTGCCATAATCTTTTAAATCGGGCGCAAAATAAAGAAAAAACAAGTCAATTAACAAATTGTATCTATCTTAAAAGTGCTAATTATGAATTTCTTTGTACTTTTGGGAACGTGAATCTTACTATATAAAGAAGTCATTATGAGTAAAAAATATATCTTATTATTCCTTGTATGCTGTTTGGGCGGAACTTTATACGCCCAAACATTGACTCAGGCCAAGCAGTTGTTCAATACCGGAAAGTACGAAGAAGCCAAACCAGCTTTCCGGAAATTCGTAAAACAGAGTCCCCAGAATGCCAACTATAACTATTGGTACGGAGCTTGCTGCTATGAAACCGGAGAAAAGATTGAGTCCGAAAGCTATTTGAAAAAAGCGGCAGATAAGAATGTAGCCGATGCATGCCGCTATCTGGCCGAAGTACAAGCCGAGCAATACCGGTTCGATGAAGCGGTAGATAATATAGAGAAATACATCGCACTGCAACAAAAGAAAAAAGCGGATACGGAACAGGCTGAAAAACGACTCGGAATAATGAAACAGAGAAGCCGCATGCTGAAAGGTACGGAACAGGTAACCATTATAGATAGTTTTGTAGTAGATAAGCCCACATTCCTTTCTACTTATAAAATAGGAAGAGAATCCGGAATCGTTGAGATGTATAATCATTATTTCGATACGGAAGAACAACCGGGAAGCACGCTTTATCAAACCGAACTGGAAAATAAAATCTATTATGCCAAGGCCCATAAAGATACCTTAAAGCTTTATTCGCAAGATAAATTGGCCGACAAATGGGGAGAAGCCGTTCCGTTACAAGGACTTAACGCATACGGCAATCAAAACTATCCGTATGTATTATCCGACGGAATTACCCTCTACTACGCCAGCAACGGGGAAGGTTCGCTGGGAGGATACGATATTTTCGTAACACGTTATAACTCGGAAAGCAACCGTTATCTGCGCCCCGAAAACATCGGAATGCCGTTCAATTCTCCAGCTAACGATTACATGTATGTGATAGATGAATACAATCAGTTGGGTTGGTTTGCCTCCGACCGTTATCAACCGGAAGGCAAGGTTTGTATCTATGTATTCATCCCGAACGATACACGTGTTACATTCAATTACGAAAACACCGATGAAGAAATCGTCCGCCGGGCTGCTATGATACAGAGCATTGCTTCCACATGGAAAGACCCTGCTCAGGTTAGAGCCGCCAAACAACGGCTGACCATGGTTACTTACCAGCAACCGGAGAAACAGCCTAAACGGGATTTCGAATTCGTCATAGATGACAATACGACTTACTACGTAGCGGATGACTTTAAATCGCCACAAGCCAAAAGACTTTTCATGCAATGGCAACAGAGCCGGAAAGATTTTACCACGCTCAGCCGTTCGCTCGAAGAGAAACGCCTGCTTTACCACCAAAGTAACCCAAGTAAACGACAAAGTATGACAGCAGAGATATTGGATTTGGAACGAAGAGCGGAGAAAATGGAAGCCGATTTGGCGGAAATGGAAATAAACGTACGGAATACTGAAAAGAAATTCATTTCTAAATAGGAATTCTTAAAAAGAAAGCATATATTTGGCAAAGATAACGTAAACCGAGAGAATGCCGGAATACGGTTATCTTATACACAAAAAACAGAAATGCTATGGATATTGTTATCATCATTGCACTTATTGTAGCAGGATTGCTGCTATTTATGGCCGAAGTTTTCCTGATTCCGGGACTAAGTCTTGCCGGTATAGCTTCTGCCGGGTGTTTAATCTATGTAAATTACTATGCGTTTGCCCAACTGGGAGCCACAGGCGGACTCATTACCCTGATTATCTCTCTTTGCAGTTATATAATTATGTTCATTTGGTTTCTCCGTACCAAAGCCATCGATAAGCTTGCATTAAAGAAGAATATCGATTCCACAGTCGGTACGCCGGCTGAGCAAGAAGTAAAGATAGGTGATACAGGCGTAGCCATCACACGGTTAGCTTTGATTGGTAATGCCGAAATCAACGGAAAAATCATAGAAGTAAAATCGGCGGACGGGTTTTTGAATGAGCATACACCCATTGTAGTGGAGCGCATTATGGAGGGTATCATTATGGTACGCAAAATATAATCCTATCTATTTCCAAAAATAATAATTATTTGAATTATAACCATTTATAAACTTAAAGAACATGATTAATTCAGTTTATCTCCCGTTTATCCTGATAATTGGCGCCATCATCTTACTGGCACTGTTATTCCACTATGTGCCGTTCATCCTGTGGTTGTCGGCCAAAGTTTCGGGTGTGCACATTTCTCTGGTACAGCTCTTTTTAATGCGTATTCGTAATGTTCCCCCATCTGTTATTGTGCAGGCTCTTATCGAAGCGCACAAAGCCGGACTGAAAACCATCACGCGTGATGACTTGGAAGCCCACTATCTGGCCGGAGGACATGTGGAAAAGGTAGTACATGCGTTGGTGTCAGCTTCCAAAGCCAATATCGAATTGTCATTCCAAATGGCTACTGCCATCGACTTGGCCGGACGTGACGTATTCCAGGCCGTACAGATGTCGGTAAACCCGAAAGTCATTGATACGCCTCCTGTTACAGCCGTAGCAAAAGACGGTATACAGCTTATTGCCAAGGCTCGTGTAACGGTACGCGCTAACATCCGCCAATTGGTAGGAGGTGCTGGTGAAGATACCATTCTTGCCCGTGTAGGCGAAGGTATTGTCTCTTCTATCGGTTCTTCGGAAAACCATAAATCGGTACTCGAAAATCCGGATTCTATCTCCAAACTCGTATTGCGTAAAGGACTGGATGCCGGAACTGCTTTTGAGATTCTCTCCATCGATATCGCGGATATCGACATAGGTAAGAATATCGGGGCTGCTCTGCAAATAGACCAGGCAAATGCCGACAAGAATATCGCCCAAGCGAAAGCCGAAGAACGTCGTGCCATGGCTGTTGCCAGTGAGCAGGAAATGAAGGCCAAAGCCGAAGAAGCACGTGCCAATGTGATACAGGCCGAAGCGGAAGTTCCTAAAGCAATGGCCGAAGCTTTCCGTAGCGGAAACCTGGGTATCATGGATTACTACCGCATGAAGAATATACAAGCGGACACGCTGATGCGCGACAGTATTGCCCATCCGGACAGTTCTTCCACATCGGAACCTTTAGTAAAATAAAAAGGTAAGGCTTTATAAATTACTATCAGTTAAAAAATAAAGGAGCTATCCTCCCGCTTTGGCGAACGAGCTTAAGAGTTCAATGCTCAATAGCTCCTTTATTTGATTAAAAGCTTCTTAAGTGGGAAGTTGGTTAATTAAACGAATGCTCCTTTAGCTTTAAACAAGTAAAGTGAGTACAATTTTATCTCCTAATGAACAAAGTGAGTGAGAACTCCTTTATTCTTCTTTAACCCCTTAAAAATACTCTTATGAAAAAACGTTTTGCAGAATCCGAATTGATTATCAATGCCGACGGCTCCGTTTTTCATCTCCATGTAAAACCGGAACATCTGGCCGACAAGGTAATCCTTGTGGGTGACCCCGGACGCGTATCGGTGGTAGCAGCCCATTTTGAAAATAAAGAGTGCGAAGTAGAAAGCCGTGAATTTAAAACCATTACGGGTACTTATAAAGGGAAACGTATCACAGTGGTTTCAACCGGCATCGGCTGCGACAACATCGATATCGTAATGAACGAATTGGATGCGCTGGCCAATATAAACTTTGAGACTCGTTACCAGCACGACACTTTCCGCCAACTGGAATTGGTACGAATCGGTACTTGTGGAGGCTTACAGCCTTATACCCCGATAGGCACATTTATCTGCTCGGAGAAATCAATTGGCTTTGATGGATTGCTGAACTTCTATGCCGGTCGTAACGAAGTATGCGACTTAGACTTTGAAAAAGCCTTTATCCAATACATGGGTTGGACAGGAAATACCTGTATCGCACATCCTTACGTAATAGATGAAGACCCGGAGCTTACAGCGAGAATAGCCCAAACCGATATGGTGAAAGGGGTAACCATTGCCGCCGGAGGTTTCTTCGGTCCGCAAGGACGTGAATTACGTATTCCTTTGGCCGACCCGAAGCAAAACGAAAAAATTGAGAACTTCGAATACAAAGGATACCGCATCACGAACTTCGAAATGGAAAGCTCCGCTTTGGCAGGCCTCAGCAGATTAATGGGTCATAAAGCCACTACTGTATGTATGGTGATAGCCAACCGCTTGGCAAAAGAAGCCAACTCGGGCTATCAGAATACGATTGATACACTTATACAAAAGGTATTGGAGCGTATCTGATTGGATTGGGAATCCAATAAACAAATATAAAGAAGTATGTCAAGATTCAATTTAATGAAAGAACAACTTTTAATCTGAAACTTGGCATCCCTTATCAGCCAATCGAGTAGGAGGAAAACGAAGTAGAAGTCTTCCTCCTACTCGATTAGCTTATCCGCTATCGCGGACGGTTGTACATTTTTGAGTAGTGATACGGCTCTTTTTATTGATTCGTTACAATCCGCCACTGTTCAGGATAAGCAACTTTAGTTTAGACCTATTTCTTTTCTTTACCGATAAAGGTTATCTCACTTCACACAAAAGATTGTCTTCCTTCAAATCGAGTTTCAATACATCCACCTTTCTTATGTTCCTTCTACCCTTTACCAAAAGAGCCACGTTTCAGCTTTTACAATTAACACTTTAGACAAGAGATTCAGTATAAAATAGAGAAACGCATAAACTTCTAAATATAAATAGATTAAGATTAATGAATGCGTCATTTGTTACAATCCTATTTGCAATTTTGCGTTATCCATTACATAAAGATGCGTCATCCATTATAACATGAATATAGGAAAGACGTTATTTTTGCAACTACAAAACGAAAGGCCCTATTCAGGTAATTTCTGTTTCAAATACCGGACTCAGGTTTTGCCAATACACGAAACACAAATCTGTCCAGAAGACAGAAAAGATGATAGATTAACTAAATTATTAACTAGTGAATAGTACCCCAACACTACTATTCGCACTAAGATGTAGACTTTATGAAATTCAAAAACCTCATGTTATGGGGAGGAGTCATTGGACTGCTCTCACTGACCTCATGTAACAACAATGAAAATTTGTATGACCCCGTAAAGAGTGATGCATTGTTAAAAGCTGAATACAGCGCCAAATTCTTTGCTAAATTCGGTAATGTCCCTACAGACTATTCGTGGGACGCCACATCAACTTATCCGCAGTACAAATCAACAAGAGCGGGAGAAGGCTTAATTAGTAATGAGAAGTGGTACGAAGTAGACAACAACACGCTTACATGGCTTAATAACAAACTGCCGGAGAAGAAGAACAATAAGGAATTAGGCAAATCCTTTTTTATGCAGGTTCCGCGTAATCCATTTACAATTATTCCTATCTACCAAGGAGAAGCTGGTTTGGAATGGGAACTCCACATGGTTATAGGTGAAAAAGAGGCTATGAAAGACATCAGAGTCTGGGGAAAATCCGAAAATATTCAATACAAAAGCAAAAGTAATGGTAATTGGAAGGATGTAAGTACATTGACGGCAGGAACCGACCAAAATACAATAGGAAAAGCTGCTGTACAGGCTAAAGAGTACACCTTCGACTACTCAAGCCGCGCAGGTGAGACGATGTACTTCTACCTCCTCATAACCAAAGGTTCAAAGGATGGAGCTTATGCTGATGTAGGCACAAAACAGTCTTCTCTCAACGAAATGATATTAGCCTTGACTGATTGTCCTCGTCCCGCTAATATCGACAAAGAAAATGAAGTAATGGTTATTGCCTGTGAAGATGCGAACCTGAAAGATTCCGATTGGGATATGAACGATGTGGTATTCTTAGTATATGGCGACCCTAAAATTCCCCAACCTATAGACATTGAAGAAGATGAGAGGACAAAGATTACGTCTACACGCTATATGATTGAAGACCTTGGCTCTACGGATGATTTCGACTTCAATGATATCGTATTGGATGTTACGCAAGAAGTGGTAGAGAAACTCATCACAGAAAATGGCGTACTGATAAGTACTGAAGAGGTAAGCAAGAGTCAAAAAGCAACACTCCGCCATTTAGGAGGAACCATTCCTTTCTCTTTGTGGATTGGCGACACACAATTATTTAATAACGAACCGGGCCAAATGGGGAAAACCTTTGCCGATGGCGAACGTGAATTTATCCTCGCAAACAACGAGTGGGATCCTAAAACCAATAACATTCGCGTAACGGTAAGAGACTTAAATAATAAAGAAGTGGTTCATGAGTACAGATTCCCGGAAAATGGAGCAGCTCCGATGATTATTGCCGTTCCTTTAGATACGGAATGGATGTCTGAACGTACCTCTATTACGAGTGAGTGGTTCAATAATATTAAAGCCAACAATTAAATTCCCTGATAGGGATGCGAGCCGGTAAACATCTGCCGGATTGATTACCGATTCGCATCAATAACGAATCATAAAGAGACTGATAGAACATATAAGTCTCAAAAAGAAGCTGTCAGAATGAGATGAATGACTAACCCTTTTTTTCTTGATGGCTTCTTTACAAAGAAATCCCCTTGCCGAACTTTCATAAAAGAAAGAGAACGACAAGGGGATTTTACTTTATATTATTGAAACAGCCCTACCTACTTCCCCACCCAGCTCCACACTACATAGAATTTCGACTGGCAACGTCACTATAGAAACGGTCGGAAGTTGCTCCTATCTTCACTCACACAGAGTTTCGAGCGTGCTCCAGCTAAACAAAAGCAGAAAAAGCAGGCAGTAAACACAACACGGTAGTTCCCAGTTTGACACTACACTCAAAACAAACAACGTAAAACGCTTCAAATCAACGCGGTAAATAGAATAAGAGAAAATAGTTGATAACAGGATAAGAGAAAACAAGACATTAAAATAGGCAGAAGTATATCCATATAAAAGATTACACTATAAGAAATAGGAAAGCATCAAAGCATTGAATACAAATTCATTACGTAATAAAAATGCGTCATTTATTATAGTCTATTACACCATTTTGCGTTACATATTACAAAATATGCGTCACCTAGTTATAATAAGGGAAGATAAAACTTAGTATCTTTGCAAACATAATATAACAGGTATTCTTCTAGAAATGAGGATATTTCTAACTGAAAAACAAATTCAAAAACAAAGGTACAAAATAATTTAACCATGGCAATTATGAAAAAAATCCTATTTTACACAAGTAGTCTGCTTCTATTGTTAGTGGCCACAGTGGCCTGCAATGATGATAAAGACTTGTATCAACCACCTACTACAGGCGGTGAAACAGAAGAAGCTAATACATTCAATTTTTCGACGGTTAACAACGTAAATTTGAATGTAAACTATAACTTGGAAGGTACGAAGTTTGCCGTAGCTTTCGAAGTATATGCCGAGAATCCTGTAAACGAAGTAAAGGATGATGAGGGAAATGTTGTCAGTTATGTAATGAAAGATGGTGTGATGCCTATTTATGGTGATTACACAAAAGGAGACGGAACTTTCAGCAAAAAGGTAGAGCTACCTGCATACGCCGAAACTTTGTATATCCTCACTCCTAATCCATTAGTTGGACCTACATTGATGACAGCCACTGTTTCCGGAAACAATGTCACGGCATCCGCACCGGCAAACAAAGCTGTTAAAGCCAAAGTCACAAGAGCCAAGGGCGTTCAAACAGATGTGCTATTTCCCAATTTATGGTCAGAAGGTGATACTAAACCTATTTATCCGGAATGGAAAAGTTGGTTAGGTACGTTCGATAGCGAAACCGGACGTCCAAGCTATTTACTTGACAGAAATGCCAGTGAAAATGAAAAGCTCGTGTTCACAGACAAAGAATTAAAAGGACTATATGAAACAATCAGTGAAGCGGTAAACATTAATAAGGAATGTCCGAAAGAATATCGCCAGGAAGCTGACCTGGAATTAACCAGAAAGTCGGAAATAGCCATTACCATGCTAGGAGGCAATACTTGCTGGAATAACACATTAGGTTATTTCTATTATACAGGCAATGCACCGACTTCTTTAAAAGATGTTCATGTAATTTGTATCTATCCGAACACACAAGACGGAAAATGGACCAAAGGAACAGCCGTTCCTGTTGGCTTGGAACGTGGCGACGTGGTGAAATTGATATATTATCCGAACATTGCTCAAGGAAGTAAAGAGGGAGCAACAAGTGAATTCCCCGCAGGTATAAAAATAGGCTTTGTTTTAAAGAATAACGGTTGGTATGAAGGTAGTAAATATTCTACTGCCAGAAATAACTTCTGGGCAGCTTCTACCGAAGGTCTTACCAATAATGGAGGACGGAATCAAAATGGATTAGGAACTCAGACCCGTACTGCTAAATTCCAATACACTTCAGGAAAAGATAGCTACGCTATTGTTTCATTTGAAGATTACCAAAACGACAAGAACTTTAGTGATGTAGCCTTCTCATTGAAACCGGCTTCCGCCTTCAAACCATTACCGGAAATTGTGGCAAAAGAGATGGAAACAAGTGGTGTATATGCCTTTGAAGATTTGTGGCCGGATAAAGGTGATTACGATATGAACGATGTAGTTGTGAACTATACCTATGCGAAGACAATGCAAAAATATGAAGACGAATCGGACGATTACTTCAAGATAATGAATGAATCCATGACCTTCAAAACATTCCAGAACTACGCAACAAAGAACAATGGTTTAGCCTTTAAATTATTGAATGCAAAGGGATTCCAGAGCAGTGCAATGGAAATGAAATTACCGACAGAGGAAAACTTCAAGACTGTTCAATTTATAACCGAAGTGGATGGAGACGGAAACACTATCTATATCTTGACGGATAATGTAAAAACAAATATGGGTGCCGAATACAGATTGTCTCTCACGTATGGAGAAGATGGCAAAGATGTAGCCAGCACCACTAGCGGACAGGCTCAGGTTCAACCGTTTATTTATAAAACAGAAGAAAGTGGTCGTTGGGAAGTGCATATTCCATTTGAAGTTCCAAGCAGCAAAGTAATTAAGACATACTTCCATACAGGAGATGACCTTTCTGAACCGGATAAAAAGATTTATTATGTACGTGCAGGTAACTATCCGTTTGCATTCTATTTGGCAGGAGCCACCGAAAAGGATGTGGAACCGTTGCTGAATAAAGATAATGAAAGCAAAGCCATTGATGTACTTTATCCGAAATTCATCAATTGGGCCACTTCGAATGGAGCAAATGATAAAGATTGGTATAAGAAATAAAAGCAAATAAGTTATTATCATTAATAACTTAAAAGAAGCTATCAGAATAAGATGAATGACTAACCCTTTTTTTCTTGATGGCTTCTTTGTAAAAAAATCCCCTTGCCGGACTTTCATAAAAGAAAGAGAACGGCAAGGGGATTTTTAATTTATATAGCTAACTAACCGAGCCCGATTAGTTGTTTTCCGGACGAAGTTTACGAACAGTTACAGCAGTCTGCCACATTTCGCTTTCACGCAATGCTTTCAACTCTTCATTCAGCTTCTCACGATAATCTTCCTTAGAGTTGCTATCAATAGAAATCTGTGCTTCATTACCGCTCTTCACGCTCTGATACAATTTTTGCATCACCGGCTTAATTGCATCGTGGAACGGGCCCATCCAATCGAGTGCACCACGCTGTGCTGTAGTAGAACAGTTTGCATACATCCAGTCCATACCGTTCTTTGCAAACAACGGCATCAACGACTGAGTCAACTCTTCAACGGTTTCATTGAAAGCCTCAGAAGGAGTATGACCGTTTTCACGCAAGGTTTCGTATTGAGCTAATAACAAGCCCTGAATAGCTCCCATCAATGAACCGCGTTCGCCGGTCAAGTCGGAAGTAGCTTCACGGATAAAAGTAGTTTCGAACAGGTAACCTGAACCTACACCGATACCTAATGCCAATGTTCTTTCCAAAGCACGGCCTGTTACATCCTGATATACAGCATAAGAAGAGTTCAAACCGCGACCTTCGAGGAACATGGTACGAAGTGAAGTACCTGAACCTTTCGGAGCAACCATAATTACATCAATATCTTTAGGAGGAACCACACCTGTGCGGTCATTCCAAGTAATTGCAAAACCATGAGAGAAATAAAGTGCTTTGCCGGCTGTGAGATAAGGCTTAATAGTAGGCCATACAGACATCACCGCCGCATCAGACAAAAGGCACATCACGATAGTACCTTTTTCGCAAGCTTCCTCAATGCCAAACAACGTTTCACCCGGAACCCAACCGTCGGCCACCGCTTTTTCGTATGTTTTACCCGGACGTTGTCCTACAATTACGTTGAAGCCATTGTCACGAAGATTCAATGACTGACCAGGACCTTGAACACCATAACCGATGACGGCTATTGTTTCATTTTTCAATACTTCACGTGCTTTTTCCAATGGAAACTCTTCGCGGGTCATTACAGTTTCAATAACACCGCCAAAATTCAATTCTGCCATTTTACTTTTAAATTTTATATAAGACTGCGCTACACTTCAAATCCATCCGTACGACTTCCATTCGAAGTCCCCCATTGTAACTTTCCACATAGCCACAATCTACTCGTTTAACTAAATAAATTTCACTTTAGAGCGGCAAACCACTTCACCGCCATTCTTTCGAACTTCTATATCATACTCATTCTCTTCTACCTCTTCACGATAAAAAGAGAGTGTATCGCCGAAATAACTTTCCGCATGATAGGCTATCTCGAATCTTCCGATTCGCTTCTCCCTGAACAGGTCCAGCGGGAATAAGTTGAGCATGTGCTCCATATATTTCACACTGTTTACATGTCCGTTGATATCGATATCGCTGTATTGCGTCTGGTATTCCCGAACAGGCACCTCGGTACGCACTTTAATCCGGCCGGGACGCTCTATCGGACACTCTTTATCGCATACATAATCCGATATTTGTCCTCCGTGCAAAGACAACAACTCCTCCGGTTTACGGGTTTCGATATTAATCATCGCCCAAATGGAACGGGCATATCCCAGCACTTCGCCTTCCGTCGTTACCATCTCGAAGTTACGGTCGGTAAACAGCCGGTATACATTCTCCACCCACGTGCGGATGCAGAACTTCTCGTGCTGCCGCGGCATGCGTTTCATTTCAATCACCAGCCGGGAGAGTACCCATGTGTATTGATTATCCGATAATTTGGTCATACCGAAGCCACGTTGCTCGGCATGCGAATCAGCGCAATTGAGCAATTCGTTACCCAACACACTCATGGTAAGGTGCCCCGTAAAGTCCACATGAAACGATTCCGCCACGAAAAGACTACTACCCACTTTCTCTTTATCCGGACAAGCGGATGTTTCATTCAGTTCTTCCGAATCGGAAGAACTTTTCAACGTTTCTCTTTCCGAACAAGGGCATTCTTTCAGCTCATCCGGTTGATTGTTTCCTACCTTTTCTTTATCCAAATTCATCCTTCTAATTCTGATTTACATTGGCAATATTTCGCTTTCCGCTCTGCCAGATATTCGTTCACCCGTTCCACACAACTCTTAGTAATGGCTATGCGTCCCGAACGGACAAACTGCAACATACATCCGGCAGCTTGCAGTTCTTCAAACAAAGAAGTAATTTCCTCGCACATACCTGCTTTTTCCACAATGCAATACACCGGATTCACCTCTACAACACGTGCGTTATGCCGGCGTATCACTTTCGATGCGTGCGGGTCATTCTGGAACTTAGGAGTAGAAAGTTTATAAAGCGCCACTTCATGATGAAAGATTTCCTCATCGGTAAAATAATGCGCCTGTATCACCTCTATCTTCTTTTCAATCTGTTTCACTACCTTCTCTATAGTCTCTTTATCGGTCCAGGCCGTAATGGTATACTTATGTACGCCTTGAATAGAGGAAGATGAAACGTTCAGACTTTCGATATTAATCTGCCGCCGGGTAAACACCGCCGTTATCTGATTCAACAATCCGGCAATATTCTCCGAGTAAACAATTAAAGTATATAATGTCTTTTCCATATCTTACGCGCTTAACAGTCCAACAACATTTCATTTACCGAACCTCCCGGAGGGGTCATCGGCAATACATTTCCTTCCTCAATCACACCGACTTCGAGCAAATAAGGTCCGTCAGTATTCAGCATTCGCTCTATGGCTTTCTTCAAATCCTCCCTGCGGAACACGCTCTCTCCCGGAATATGGTAAGCCGAAGCTATTTTCACATAATCAGGATTCATCATCGGGGTGAACGAGTAACGGTGGTGGAAGAACATGGCCTGCCATTGGCGAACGTTTCCAAGGAAGTTATTGTTCAACAATATAATCTTAACGGGCGATTCCTGTTCCATAATCGTACCGAACTCGTGAATACTCATCTGCAAACCACCGTCGCCTATAAACACGCATACGGTACGGTCGGGACGGCCGAACGTCGCGCCGATGGCAGCAGGCAATCCGAATCCCATGGTTCCCAGTCCGCCGGAAGTCACGATACTGCGGTGCTGACTATATTTGAAGTAACGGGCGGACATCATCTGGTTTTGGCCCACATCGGTAACCAAAATAGCTTGATGGCTTGTCGCCTCACTCACCGCACGCACCACTTCACCCATTTTCAAGGGACCGCTCGTGGGATGAATCTCTTTCTCTATCACTTGTTCGTTTTCCGTTTTCTCGTATTCGGCAAAGCTATCCACCCACTCTTTATGTTCATTCGGGGTAACCAATTCTATCAGTTGCGCCAAGGTTTGCTTGCAATTACCCAATACAGCCACATCTACTTTCACATTTTTATTAATCTCGGACGAATCGATGTCCAGATGAATGATTTTAGCCTGTTTGGCGTATGTAGCCAGATTTCCGGTCACACGGTCGTCGAAACGCATACCTACTGCTATAATAACGTCACTTTCGTTCGTCTTCACATTCGGTCCCAAGTTTCCGTGCATACCCAACATCCCTTTATTCAAGCGATGTTCGGAAGGAATAGCGGATAATCCTAACAATGTGCATCCGCAAGGCAAGTCGGCCTTCTCTACCAGTTTTAGCAATTCATCCTGAGCATTCCCTAGCTCTACACCCTGTCCTACCAAGACCAAAGGCTTTTTGGCTCCGTTAATCAACGCGGCAGCCTCTTCCAGAGATTGCGGGTCGGTATCAGGTACGGGCACATAACTCCGGATAAAGTCCACTGCAAGCGGCTCGTACTCTGTAGTTTCCACCTGCGCATTCTTGGCAAAGTCCAAAACGACCGGACCGGGCCGACCGCTCTTTGCGATATAGAAGGCACGCGCCACAGCCCATGCCACATCCTCCGCACGACGAATCTGGTAGCTCCATTTGCTGATAGGTTGGGTAATACCCACCAAATCGACTTCCTGAAAAGCGTCGGTACCTAAAAAAGCGGTACCTACCTGTCCGGCAATCACCACAATAGGCGTACTGTCTATCATGGCATCGGCAATACCCGTTACGGTATTCGTTGCACCCGGGCCGCTTGTTACCAGGCAAACGCCTACTTCACCCGATACCCGGGCAAATCCCTCCGCCGCATGAGCGGCTCCCTGTTCGTGACGAACTAAGATGTGATTCAATGAATCTTTATGGTCGTACAGAGCATCGAACACCGGCATAATAGAGCCTCCGGGATATCCGAAGATTGTTTTTACACCGTTATGCTCCAAAGAGCGCATCAATGCTTCCGCACCTGTTATCGTTTCTTTACTCATAATCTTAATTTAATTGAGAGTTGAGAATGGAGAGTAGAGAGTTATTTACTTCCACTTTTCATTCGTCATTTCTTCTGTTTTCCAGTCTCTAAAGCTTTAACTCCAAAACCGATTATCGGCTAATCACTTCGCTAACGTATCCAATGTCACTCCGCTAACGTATCTAATGTCATTCCGTAAGTGTATCTAATACTACTCCGCTAACGTATCTAATTCTCTTTCTTTCCTTATGAAAATCATTCGACTTTCCACTTTCCATTTTCCATTAAAGAAGACTAAATGATTCTTACTCCTCCCTTATCGGCCGAGCTCACCATACTGGCGTAAGCTTTCAGGCTTTTTGAAACCTGACGGTCGCGGGTAACCGGAGTCATCGGACGGGCAGCCAATTCCGCCTCACTCAGCTTCACGTTAATCGAACGGTTAGGGATATCTATTTCAATGATATCGCCATCCACAATCTTACCGATGTTACCGCCTGCTGCTGCTTCCGGAGAAATATGTCCGATACTCAGTCCGGATGTACCGCCACTAAAGCGTCCGTCGGTAATCAGCGCGCAAGCCTTTCCCAGATGTTTCGACTTAATATAAGAAGTAGGATATAGCATTTCCTGCATTCCGGGACCGCCTTTCGGACCTTCATGGGTTATCACCACTACATCACCGGCTACTACTTTGTCATTCAATATGCCTTCGCAAGCAGCTTCCTGCGAATCGAAGACCTTAGCCGGACCAGAGAATTTCCAGATGCTCTCATCCACGCCGGCAGTCTTCACTACACATCCGTCTTGAGCAATGTTTCCTTTCAGTACTGCCAAACCTCCATCCTTTGAGTAAGCGTGCTGCAAATCGCGGATACATCCTCCGACCCTGTCGGTATCCAGTTCTTTATATACCGTATCCTGAGAACCAAGCTGAATATTAAAACGTCCGGCTGCCGCACTCGAATAGATACGTTTCGCTTCCGCATCCACCACAGGGGCATCGATATTATATTTTTCAATGGCTTCTTGCAGCGTCATGCCGTCTACTCTCTTCACCGTTGTATCCAACAGTCCGCCTTTCGACAATTCTCTTAATATATTCAGGATACCTCCCGCACGGTTCACATCCTCGATGTGATATTTCTGGGTATTCGGCGCTACTTTGCACAAGCAGGGAACTTTGCGCGAGAGCATATCGATATCGTCCATCTTGAAGTCAGCCTCTGCCTCATGAGCCACAGCCAGCAGGTGAAGCACCGTATTGGTGGAACCTCCCATCGCAATGTCCAACGTCATGGCATTCAGGAAAGCGTTTCGGGAGGCAATGTTTCTCGGAAGCACGCTTTCATCGCCTTCTTCATAATATTTATAGGCATTTTTTACAATCAGGGCCGCCGCGTCTTTAAACAGTTGCGTACGGTTAACGTGGGTAGCTACAATGGTTCCGTTTCCAGGCAACGCCAACCCGATGGCTTCGTTCAAGCAGTTCATGGAGTTGGCTGTAAACATACCTGAGCAACATCCGCAACCCGGACAAGCATTGGCTTCAATATGAGCCACTTCTTCATCGCTGACCGATGTGTCCGCCGATTTAATCATCGCATCAATCAAATCGAGGTGTTGACCGTTCCATTCTCCGGCCTCCATCGGACCTCCCGAAACAAATACGGTAGGGATATTCAACCGCATGGCCGCCATCAACATTCCCGGCGTTATTTTGTCACAGTTACTGATACATACCATGGCATCAGCCTTATGCGCATTCACCATATACTCCACACTGTCGGCAATAATATCGCGTGAAGGGAGCGAATAAAGCATTCCGTCGTGCCCCATGGCAATACCGTCATCAATGGCAATGGTATTGAACTCGGCGGCAAAGCAACCTAGCTTTTCAATCTCCGCTTTAACAAGTTGACCGATTTCGTGCAGATGGGTGTGACCCGGCACAAATTGAGTAAAGGAATTCACAATAGCAATAATGGGTTTTCCCATCTGTTCCTTTTTCATTCCGTTGGCTACCCAGAGAGCTCTCGCTCCTGCCATACGGCGACCTTGCGTGCTAATGGCGCTACGTAACTGATTCTTCATATCTTTTACTTTCAATTAAAAAAGCCCCTCTCACTGCATTGTGAGAAAGGCTTCCAACTATACTTTTTAAGTACGATTACACATACATAACCTTTCTCACGCTTTGGAACAAATGACCACGACGCGAATAATATGCAAGACTGCTAGGTTAATGAGTGTAGATTGAATCATACCGTTATCTTCTTTTTTCGTGGGTGCAAAGGTATAGGTTTTTTCGTAACGAACAAACAAAGTGAATATTTTTTTGATATAAAAACTTATAATTGTAAGAAAACAATGATTTGAATCATTATTTTATCACAAATAAGAACAAAAAACAAGGAAAGCTTTTTCTTAGAAAAGAAAAAAGCACACTATAGGTAAACATTAGAAAGATTAATTGTAAATTTGTAGCCTAAGGAACATAAAAACACTAAACTAAATAGCAATATGAGAAAATTCCTATTACTTTTCCTAACTCTCACCTTGTTAGGAAGCGTCGTTCTACCGGCAAGCAATCTGACTCCTCCCAAAAGCAAAAAGAAAGAAAAAGTTACAGAAAAGAAGAAATCCAAATATGATGAGCTATTTGCTTCCAAACATTCTCAAGCGGATGGATTCATCACCATTCACAAAATAAAAGATAAAGTTTATTTCGAACTGCCCCTATCCCTTTTACAACGGGATATGCTATTAGGTTCAACCATTACCGAAATCAGCGACAACAGTAATGCCATTATCGGTTCCAAGCCGACTACTCCTATCCATTTCTGTTTCGAGAGACTACATAACAAAATATGTATGTCCATTATACAGACCAACAATATAAGTACGGATAAAGACGCGAAGCTACAAAAGGCCATTGCGTTGAGCAACATCAACACCGTATGGCAAGCTTTCGATATCGCAGCCTACAACAACGACAGTACGGCTGTGGTGTTCGAAGTAAGCAAATTCTTTACCGGCGACAATAAACTGGTAGACCCTTTCGACCCGAACAGTTCAAATATGCAGAAAGGACGTCAACGAACAACGAACCTTCTGAGCGACAAATCTTTCATCGAGGGATTCAAAGCCTTCAATGATAACATTTCGGTATGCAGTTGCTTAAATTACACCTACTCCATTACCGGAGGCAAAGCGAAGGATATCAAAAACAAACCTTTAACCACCAAAGTAACACGCTCCATTATTTTATTGGATTCCATCCCCAGCCGTCCCCGTTTAATGGATAGCCGTATCGCTATTTTCCCCACTGCAAAGAAAGCGTATTCGGCTACTCAACAAACTACCCGTCCCGTCTATTACGCAAACCGGTGGCGCATCGAGCCGTCGGACGAAGAAAGCTACCGTGCGGGAACTCCCGTTACACCCTTGAAACCTATCATTTTCTACATCGACAGCTGTTTCCCCGAAAAGTGGAAAGCATCTATCTTCGAAGCAGTAAACCAATGGAATGAACCTTTTGAGAAAATAGGATTCAAAAATGCCATCCAAGCAAAGGAGTTTCCGAAGGATGACCCGGAATTCGACGCCGACAATCTAAAGTATTCATGTATACGCTACGCGCCTATTTCCATAGAAAACGCCATGGGTCCTTCATGGGTAGACCCACGCAGCGGAGAGATTCTGAATGCTTCGGTTTACCTGTATCATGATGTTATCAAGTTACTAAGAAACTGGCTTTTTATCCAAACAGCGCAAACCGACAAACGTGTCCGGCATAAAATAATACCTGAAGAAGTGATGAAAGACGCCTTGCGATACGTTGTATCTCATGAGGTAGGACACTGCCTGGGATTCATGCACAATATGAGCGCTTCCTCCGTTATCCCGGTAGATTCCCTGCGCTCGCCTTCTTTTACGCAAAAATACGGAACCACCACTTCCATTATGGATTATGCACGCTTCAATTATGTGGCACAACCCGGCGATATGGAACGGGGCGTACGAATGACTCCTCCCCGCTTCGGCGCCTACGATGAGTTTCTGATTCGTTGGAATTACACCTCTGTATTAGACGCACACACTCCGGAAGAGGAGTATGCCGTTACCTCCGGATGGATTACGGAATTATCCGGCAATCCCATATACCGGTATGGCAAGCAGCAATCCGAGATTATCGACCCCAGGGCGCAAACCGAAGATTTAGGAGATAACGCAGTGAAGGCAAGCCAGTATGGCATAAAAAACTTACAATACATTCTATCGAACCTTAATCATTGGTTAGACCGGGAAGATAACGATTATACCTTCCGTTCCGATATTTACGACGGCATTTTAATGCAATACCTTACTTATATGCTACACGTTTACCACCATATCGGAGGCCTTTACTTAAATGAAAAATTAGTAGGCGACTCTGTGGATATCATCCAAAGCGAGCCGAAAGAGATGCAAAAAGAGGCGATGACGTTCTATCTGGCACAGTTGTCCGCTTTAGATTGGGTAGATAACGAAGAGGTGCTGAAAACACTGCCGATAGTGGGAAAACCTTCGGATGTTTTACGCAACGTACTTATTAAGTTACTGATGGACGCACCGGAACGGACCGAACTTTCCGCCTTGAAAGCCGAAAAAGACAAATACACAATGGAAGAATGTATGGATGATATTTACTCTTTTATTTGGAAACCAACCGTATCGAACCGAAAACTGACCGATGCGCAAATAAAGATGCAAAATGCCTATATCAGGCATCTAGCTTCCAGCGCAGGCATTAAGCTGAACAAAGATTCCAAATCATTGACCGAACCCACTGCATGGGAAGAGGTACGTAACCTATTACATCCGGACGGGAATGTGCAGAATGTGCATCACGCAGGATGCTGTGTAACGGACATGGAACACAAGCTCAATCCGGTAGCCGGATTCGACGAGTTTATGCCGGATTTCTTCGTTCCGAAAAGTCAGGATGCTATATGCTATAACTATTTTCTACGCATCAGAGATTTGCTTACCCAACGGCAGAACCACTCCGACAGGAACACCCGGTTACATTATCAGTTATTACTTCATCAAATGAACAATGCCTTAAACCGTTAATTATGAAAATAAAATATATTCGCCTTTTCGTCCTGTTCAGCCTTCTCTTTCTGTGCACTACCGGCGAAACGTACGCCAGAAAGAAAAAAGGAAAAGCCGCTGAAGCAACTCCCGCACTCACCGACTATGAGAAACTGTTTAAAGACAAACCGCATAGTGCCGAAAGCAAGGGTTTGATAAACCTTCACTGGGTGGACGATAAAGTATACCTTGAAATTCCTAAAGAAGTCTTCAACAAACGGTTGCTTATGGGAGCCATTGTCGACAGGCTCAGCAATCCGCAAGAGTCTTCCATCGGATTTTGTCCGGCAGAGCCTTCTCAAGTTAGGTTCTGTCTGGCTGACACAATTGTACGCCTATACAGCCTGACCAACCGTCCGTTAAGCGACCAACATTCCGGTATTCACGAAGCCTTGAAAAAAAGCTTCTGCGATGTTGTATTGGAACAATTTCCCATCAAAGCGTATGCCCCGGACAGTGCCGTCGTTATCGACGCCACCGCTTTCATCCTGAAAGACGAACCCTCCATGCATCCCATAGACCCTAAAGGCTACAACGATATGGGCGGATGGGTAAAAAGAAAAGCCACTTTTAAGAAAGAGAGGTCTATGATAGCCGATATCACCTCTTATCCCGACAATGTGTCTATTTCCTGTAACATGGGCTACGATATCTCCATGTCGGTATTGGGCATCTTCAACGTGGCGCAGGACATTCCGTTCAGCGCCATAGTGAAACGCATTTTCATGTTGCTTCCCGAAGACGGGGAATACACTCCGCGCATAGCCGACCCGCGCATAGGCACTTTATGGAATGAGATAACAGAATTCTCCGAGAAAGAGCAAGGCAGTATGACCCGATATTGGGCAAACCGATGGAAACTGACCAACGAAAAACCAATTGTATTCTATGTAGATACCTTATTGCCTCCTCTATGGCAAGAATGTGTATATCGCAGCGCTGCCGTCTGGAATAAGGCTTTTCAGGAAATAGGTTTCCCTAAAGCTTTAGAGGTAAGGCCGTATCCTAATAAGGATGCCACCTTCGATGCGAACAGCATTACCCATTCGTGCATCCGCTACGCAGCGTCGCCAAGCCAGAAGATTACCCACAATTGCTGGAGCGACCCTTACACGGGCGAGATGCTTTGCGCCAATGTATATATCCCGCACAATCTCGCTTCCGAAATCCAACTCAACTGTTTTTTGCAGACCTCAGCGTTCAACGAAAAGGCACGAAGCCTGACGCCTGACACCACTCTGGTAAAAGAAGTGTTGACTTCGATGTTGTTAAAGCAATGGGGATATTGCCTCGGACTAACCGACAACATGGCCGGTTCCACGGCTTACCCTATCGATTCGTTACGCAACAAAGAGTTCGTTATGCAACACGGACTGTCGGCCTCCGTGATGGATGAACTCCCCGCCAACTATCTGCTTAACGAAGAACTGTACAGAGAAGGCGTACCCCTCACCCAACAGCAATTGGGAGAGTATGATAAATGGGTAATCCGTTACCTGTACCAACCTTCGGGTAAAACAAACTATGAAGAGGAGATTCCGGCTTTACAAGCCCTTATCTCCGAACGGAACCAAAACCCACGGTTGCTTTATAAACGCCCGCAAAGCACCAAGGCCTATTACGACCCGCGCGGCATGAAAAAAGATTTAGGCAACGATGCTATCCGTTCCGCCGACATTGCTTTCGAGAATATGAAAACCATGATTGCCAATGCCAACCGTTGGCTCGATAAGGAAGATGTTGATTACGAGTTGCGCACTACCTTATATAATCACATTATCAACCAGGCCGATGAGTATGTTATCCATGTATTGCAACAGGTAGGCGGCATTTATATGAACGACAGCTATGCCGGAGAGTCGGCCTCTTATCCATCTTACCAATCCGTACCGAAAGAGTTGCAACAAAAATCATTCAAATGGATGCTGCAAACATTGGAAGAGTTGTCGTGGATGGACGAAAAAGAGTTGTTGAACCATTGTGCCCTGACCGGCAGCGCCGCCGATTACGCGCAGAAGTTTTTCGGGAACCTGGTCCTTATACAGCTCAAAGGCTTGTGGCTGAGCGAAAGTAAATCGAAGAATCCTTATACACAGCAACAAGCTTTAGCAGACCTTACCGATTTCTTATTTAAAGAGAGCCGGACAGGTAAACAGCCCTCGGAAATTAAACTCTACCTGCAAGAGCAGTTAGTGAACGGAGTTATCTCGTGGTCGGATGTACAGGCTAGCAAGGCAAAGAGCAAAAGCGCAGGAAGCGCTTTACAGCTGACTCTCCAGCCTCATCTCGACCAATTAAGCATGAAAGCCATAGAAAGCATCTCTTATCAATCGGAGCCCGACCGGGAAGCCTTTTGGTATGGGTCTTTGCTCAACCTGAAACAACTTTATCAGGGAGCTCTAAGCTCTGCACCTACCACCCGACTCAAAGACCTGTATCGTTACCGACTCTTCACCATCGACAAAGCGTTGCGGAAATAAAGAAAGAAGAAAGCCGTTTTAGCATCCCAATCAGGAACTAAAACGGCTTTATTTATTAGGTCACCATTCCAAAGAATAGGACTAAAACAGTATTTCTCTATTCTATACGGGTAAACGTATAAGTGATACCGAAGAAATCCGCACTAAACCAATCTCCGTAATCCTTATACGTCTGAGAGAAGAAATCCGTAGGAATATACTCATGGAAATAGAGCACGATGTTATTATCGTCTATTTTATCAATTCCCAAAAAGACATCCCCTAATTCCAACTTGCTTCTTGAGAACAACTGATTAACCTGAGATATTATATAATAAGGTGCATCATAATATTCGAAAGTGCCCCAATCAATAATATTTTTTTCCACATGGTCGAACACTACCTTGTGTCCTTCCGGATTACAGAAATAACTTTTTAAATCACCGGTCAGGTGCGGAATAATTCTATCCGTACCATCCTCTTCGTGTACAAATTCCAGATAATCACCGTCGTCATTATTCTCAGGCAAAGAATAAGCCCAGTCTTCTTCCGGAATCTCACCCATAATATAAGCATCATAACTGGTAATTTCTACCGGCTTCCACTTACCAAGCATATCGGTAAATTTCACCTGGTCCAGTTTCAATATATAACTGGAGAAAGAGCCGGGATAGAACATGGCTGTATTCTCAGTCGGAGCTTTCAAGTTCAATATCGCCTCTTTTCCGGCATAGTCTTCAGCATCCTCAGCCACCTTTACCACAAACCTTGTATTTCGCGAATTGGCAGGAATCGTAACAGAAGTCATCGACGCCGGCAATTCAAAATCAGTACCCAATACCGCTGTACTCGAAGGGTCCACTTCGATGGGAATAGAGATGTCACTTGGAGCCCGATACGATTTTCCACTTATTTCGCCCTGTAACTCCACCCACACTTCTACCTCGCTCAACATCCGGCTATACGAAGAAGTAAACGAATACATGATGCGTTCCTTTGTCTCCACCGGAATCATAGCCACTTTCTTACTGCCCAACCGGTATCCTTCCACCGGGCTTATCGACAAACGAATTTCCCGTCCTTCCGTCAGGTTATCCTTCGGTGTAAACTGAAGGGTAGCGGAAGTGGCATTGGGTTGGAATACAAATTCTTTGCCGGACACCTCATAATCCTCGCCCAATACGGCCGAACCTTCTATCTGTACCGGAACCACCAACGTGGTAGCCGGAGCCTGAGACACTCTTAATTCCACTTCCAGACTTCCGAAAGAGGGCAATATATAGATAGAACGGCTGAATGACAATTCCGCACCAAACGAGTTATCATCATCGCTGCAAGCCATATTGACCATGACTCCCAGAGTCATGCATAAAAAGCAGCCCCATTTATAAATATTTCTTTTTATCATACTCATTCTATTATTGATTGATAGCCTCGTTATACTCTTTCCACAATTCCTCCACCTCTTCACGGTCTTCAGCCGTAAGAATCGTTCCGGAAGGAATTAAATAAGAACTCGTTACACTCTCCACTCTGGGAGTCAGTTCGTCCGGTTCGCTGCATGAGGTTCCCAACATACCACCACCGATTATACAAAGAGCTATATATATTATCTTTTTCATCCTTCTTACTTTTTACTATTATTCAATATATCCCGGATTTTGAATCAACAAGCCCGGAAACAGTTCGATATCATTTTTAGGTAATGGAAAAGTATAGAGATACTTCTCATTCACATACTTCTTACCATTCGCCGCAATCCAGAATTCAGGGCATCCGTTACGCTTCAGCTCAAACCAGCGGTCTCCTTCCAGAAAAAGCTCCATACGGCGTTCGCAAAGAATGGCCGACATCAGCTTCGTCAACGGCGCACCGGTAGCGTCTACCGTGATACGCTGCTCGTACACTTTCGGCAAAGTGGAAGAGGTATAAGGCACATAACCCTCCGTAATACGCTTGCCGCGCAACAGGTTCAGGTATTTCAACGCTCCTGTTTCATCGTTGCTATGTGCACACGATTCGGCAATAATCAGGCATAGCTCCTCGCTCCGGAACTTGGTAGTTACTACTTTGCCTACAATACGTTTTGCATCAAAAGCGACCGTTCTGCGCACATCATTCGAACTCGAATTGAACAACTCTACCATATTGCGGGAAACAGGGCGCATCCTCATATCGGCCTGAGCGCCGGCATAACTCATATTACCAAGGTCATCATCTTCTACAAAAGAGCGCATAATCACGTTATGTGTTTTCCGGATTTTCTGATTGATGGCATTGGCATACTCATCCGCTTCCAGCATCGGATAGAATTCCAACGCCTCTTTCGCCATCTCGGAGGCATTGCCCCAATCTTGAATCCAAAAATAGAAACGGGCCATATAAGCCTTCACTACATTTTCGGTAAAAAGGAAATCCTCATCCGACAGATGATAGGACAAAGCCGTCTTAAACCCTTCATCAATAAACCGGGCTGTTTCCTGCAACGTAGAACGCTCGGGCTTGGCTTCCATATCAAACTGGTCGACCAACGGAAGTCCCAATGTCTGGGCGGCCGTTGCCGGAGAGTAAGCTTCACAGTAACGTTGCATCAGGTTATAATAACAAATAGAACGTATCGCCCAAGCCGTTCCCAATAATTTCTTCGCCAACTCGGACTCCTTGTCATCCATGTCCCCTATCACGATATTGCAATCTTTAATCACCGAATACAATTCCTCATAAAGTCCCTGGTTGTTATTGATACTGGTTCCGGCATAGAGATAGGAAGTGGAATAACCTGTAGCGAGCGTGGCATCCAAATCTTCGGCAAACAGCTCCAGTTGCCCTGTTTTCTCAGGATTCGGTACAATCACATCATCGGTTCCCTTTTCTATCTGGTCCAGCCAATAATGAATAATGGTTGCATAGTCTTCAGCCTTCTCCGGAATGATTTTTCCTTTCGGCTCCACATCCAGATAATTGTTACACGAAGCCAATAAACATATCAGCCCGCCATATATACATATACTCAGTTTTCGTTTCATTGTTTTCCTGTTTTTTAGAATCCTACATTTACACTAAACATTACCGAACGGCTCACCGGATAAGTAGCTCCGGGAGTTTCCGGGTCCATTCCTTTGTATCCCGTAAAGGTAAAGAAGTTATTCAGCGACAGAGAGCAGTCTATGGCAGACACCGCCCATCCCTGAATCATTTTTTTCGGTACGGTGTATCCCAAAATGATACTCTTTAGCCGTACATACGATAAACTGGTAAGAAAAGCGCCACGCGTTATCTCCGGTTCCGTAGGATTATAATAACTGAAACCGTATGACTGTCCGTACACATTCCATATCCGTGGATAAGTACCGCCCGTATTATCCACCGTCCACCTGTCTAAGGCCGCTCTGGGAGCATTCAGGTGATAAGAGAACAAATCGTTCTGGTACACCTGCGTAGTTTCCTGCATGCTGCCACCGCCCGTACTGCTATACGATACAGGCGGTTTGATATATTCAAAAGCCTTGGCTCCTGTGGCAAACGTTCCGTTAACACTCAAACGGAAATTCTTATATTCGCCCGTTACATTGAAACCTCCCGTCACCGGAGCTTCATTCGTTCCCAAATAATAGCGGTAATTATCGGGATTATGCAAATCTGTTGCTTTATTGATTTCCGCATCCGGACGAAGCTGGAACAAATAGAGTCCGGTTTCCGGGTCTATCCCCGTCACCTTTCCGCTATAAATAGCTCCTACCGGATACCCTTCCCATAAATCGCTAAGCGACATACTGTTGTTGGGAGATTGGTATTTGGTTACCTTATTCATATTATAGGCTACATTGGCCGATAGGGAGAGACGGAAATCTTTCGTCTTCAAGGGAACACCGTTCAAGGTAGCTTCAATACCTTTGTTTTCGAGGTCGGCCGTATTATAGTTCTGGGCGGTAAAGCCGGTGGTACTTAATACCGACACCCGAGTTACCACATCTTTACTTTTCCGGTAGTATGCCTCTACAATACCGGTCAAACGCTCGTTGAACAGACCGAAATCAAGTGCTACTTTCACATCTTGCGTTTTTTCCCATCTCAGATTCGGATTGGGAGGCGAAACCACTTTTCCCGTATGATAAGTGTGATTGGATATATTGCGATAATCATCGTAATAGCTGATAATCAATTGCGGGCTCACCGTACGGCAGATATTTCCGGTGAATCCGGTGGCTACACGTAGAGTAAGACGATTCAACACCGGCTTCAACTTAGCCATAAACTCCTCTTCACTTATATTCCAAGCCGCACCCAACGACCAGTTCGGATTAAACTGCTTGTCGCTACCGAAATTGGAACTTCCATCCGTACGGAAGGAAGCGTTTACAATGTAACGATTCTGGAAATAATAATCGGCCGAAGCGTAGAACGATGCAAAACGCTGTTCGCTCCAACTCTCACCGCTCGATGCATCCAATGCCGCCAGATATGCTTTTAGCTTCTCATACCCTACTCCATCCGGACTGTCGGGAAGCGGTGTAATGGTGTTGCCGGTCACAGGGTCGTACCCGTAGCGCTTGCTGTAAAGCCCATCGCTTTTACTTCCCCTTAACTCGGCACCGGCAATAAGTGAGAGGCTATGGTCTGTTCCAAATTGTCCGTCGTACGCAAAATGCCCGCGCAACGTATAACTCTCGTTGTCAATATGATTCTGCAAGATGGAAGCATATTCCTTTTTCGAACTGCCATCCACCGACAAACGGTTGTCCAAAGCGGCCTTGGTTCCCACATTATATATCTCGCGCAAACGGTTCGACGAATTGGTGTAAGAAGCCAATCCCACGAAGCGGAAAGTGGAAAAGATGGAATAATCAATCGACCCACGTACCGTGACGCTTGTATTCTTACGTTTCGAGGAAGTTTCATTCATCTCACGCATCACATTGAAACCGCCGTCGGGAATCACTTTCGTATTGTTCCTGTTATTATTGTATTCCCCCAAGGCATAATAAGTTTCATCGGCACGGTAACTTCCGTCTTCATTATAAGGGCTCTCGTACGGATTCGCATTATAAGCGTAGGTAAAGGGGTCGAACGAGTTTAAAGCCGGAGATTGGGAATACTGATAGGAACCCATCACGCCCAAGTCCAACTTCACTTTTTTATTCGGATTCATGCTCATATTAGCAGTGAGGTTATAACGGTCGTAATCGTTCTTTTTCAACAATCCGGAGTTTTTCGTGTATCCCAAAGAGGTATAGTACACGTACTTTTCACCGCCGCCGCTAATACTTAAATTATGAGTCGTATTCAAACCATTACGGAACAATTCGTCGTACCAATCGGTATTTACATCAGCCAATCCCGCAAGGTAAGCATCTTGCCGGCTTTTGTCCCATCCTTCAAATTTTCCTTTTCCGGAACGGACCATACCTACTATACCCACCACCGGATAGTCAGTGCGTCCGGCTTCATATCCTTCCTGCGAGAATTCATCCCATAAGCCTTGTTCAAAGTTCAGTTTCTCACGGCTATTCATCAGCCCGTAGCTACGTTGGGGAGCTAGCGTCACCGAAACGTTTCCGCTATAATTCACCTTCGTCTTTCCCTGTTTACCTTTCTTTGTGGTGACCACAATGACACCTCCTGCCGCACGCGAACCGTAAATGGCTGCCGCCGAAGCATCTTTCAAGATAGTTATATTCTCAATATCACTCGGATTGATTCCGGCTATTCCGTTTAAAAAGAGGTCATCCAACTGATTCGATTTGATTTCCGCACTACTCGGCATATCCGTACCGCTTCCCTGCATCAGCACCCCATCGATAACCCAAAGAGGCTCTCCGTCGCCCGTCAAGGTATTGGTTCCTCTTATTCGTATTTTTTGGGTGGTTCCCGGCTGACCGGAAGTAGCCTGCACCGATACACCCGCAATCTTTCCCTGCATCAACGCATCCACGGTAGGCGAAGGCGCATCTTTCAGCTGGTCGGCGCTAATCACTCCTACCGAACCGGTCATTTTTTTTATTGTTGTCTGCTTGTAACCTGTTATAACCACCTGTTCCAATTCCATTGCGTCGGGTTCCATCCGTACCCTGATGAAAGCGGAAGGATTGTTCACTTGTCTCTCTACACTTCGCATTCCTATATAGGTAAATACCAGTGTGCTACCACCATCCGTTTCCCTAATGGAAAACTGTCCGTCCATATCTGTTGTAACACCGATTTCCGGTTTTTCCTTATAGCGGACCGACACGCCTACCAAAGGAATTCCTTCCTCATCAGTGACCAAACCCTTCAGCATTACCTGTGCATCCACAGATACAGGCACAAGAAAGACTAAAAGGAGCACCCCTAAAAATTTAAAAAATTTATTCATAATTACACTACTTTGTTTATTGCAAAAATATCTTATAACAGCCAATAAAACAAGAATTATGCAATATATTTTCACAATAACAAAATTTTTTGATAACTAAATATCACTTTTACATTCAATATATCCACACATAAACAATAACGAGAAGCATTCCGTTCCTTAGCAATTTAACATATAATAGACTATATTCTACAACGCTTTTTTCACACATTCTGACAGCACCCAGCACCAATGCATGTTAAATATCTATCACATAACTAATTATGCGGTGCTGGCAAGGGTGCTGGCAGGGTGCTGGCAAATGGGTTGCCAACACCCTTTTTAGAGGTTTTCACCCTTTATTTACTACTTAACCCACTTATTTACAGCGCTTAAATGCACTTTATGCGAAGTATGTCCTTTTTCCCTTAAAAGTTCCATCTCTATCCACAAAAGGAAATTATCAGAGACGTTCGGCGTTCCATGCCTTTCCGTCGGGAGAAAGAAGGTTGCTTTTTCCCACGCACCTCCTTTGGTAATATCCTGCGGATACCGGAAAGATTCGGAGAAGTCTTGTTTTATTCTTCGTCCCACATACGTGGGCTCGACGGTTTACGTATGTGGGCTGCACGGTTTACGTACGTGGGCCGGAGAGCCCGCAATCGTGGGACGAAGTTTACTTCGGTTCTTTCTGACAAAAGAATAGGGAAGGAGACTTATTTTTAACTATTATGCTTCTAATTTTATAGGGAAGAACGTTGCGAGCGCAACGGCAACTTGTTAGTCGTTACCCATCGTAACGCTTGTAAGTAGTTTGTTGACAAGTCCATGCTCATGAATAGTGACGAGTGGCAACACCAAATGCCAAATATCGTGGTTCTTCGGGTTCCATCAACCTTGTCTGCCTGAGCAATCGTATGGACAAATGCCTTTGCCAGAACATAGAAGAGGAGGTGCCCATTCAATGAGCACCCCCTCTTTCACATTCTCTCTACTCTAATTTCTAATTACTTATCCAAATAAATATCAAGTCCTTTATGCTTCAAAGTGACATTCATTAAGCGCACATATTTTTTATATTGTTCATCGCTCAATGTACTCTTCATTAATTTGAAGTTTCCATAAACAGCCTCACGAAGTCTTTTACCCTGTTTGGCCTCTTTGCTGCCGGCGGCTGTCTGCATCTGCTCATTCAGATAAGCGCTGATGGCAGCCACTTCCTCATACTGTTCACTGGATAATTTCAAATACTGTCCCAATTTGCTTACATTCATTGCAATAGTCCAGTCTTCACTTTTCACCTTGTTCCCTGCAAAACTTGTAGCCGACATCACCAATGCCCCTACAAAAAAGATTGCTAAACGTTTCATCATACCTAAAATTTTAATTTGTTAACCTAAAAACGAATACCTATCAAAAACAATCTTAATCTCTTTTTCCTTATTGATAGTGCAAAGATAAAAGCATGCTTTAATACATATTATCATTTTAAGGTTAATAAACGTAAATATCAAATCAAACTGTTTATTTATTGATTTATATCAAGTCAATAATAACGAAATACATTGATTTTATCTTTCAAAATAACAAATTTACGTAATATAAATGTAACAATAAAGGAACACGAGAAATTAATTCGTATCTTTGCCGACGAAGCGAATCAGAAATCAATAGAAATTATACACCTATTTATATAATAAAAGAAACGTAATGGAAAATACCCAGAACAAATACATTACCGTAGCCTATGAGCTGTATGTAATGGAAGATGGCGAAAAAGAGTTAGTAGAAAAGGCACCGGCCGAACATCCTTTTCAATTCATTTCAGGCTTAGGCACAACGCTCGATGCTTTTGAAGCTCAACTGAAAGACTTGAACAAAGGAGATAAGTTCGAGTTCACCATCCCGGTGAATGAGGCTTACGGCGAGTTCGACGAGGAAAATGTATTGGATTTACCCAAAAATATATTCGAAATAGACGGTAAGTTCGACTCCGAAAGAATTGTAGAAGGCAACATCGTTCCTTTAATGAATGCCGACGGCAACCGCTTTAACGGCACCGTTATGGAGGTGAAAGAAGAAGTGGTAGTGATGGACTTTAACCACCCCTTAGCCGGCAAAGACTTAACTTTCGTAGGAGAAGTAACCGAATCGCGCCCGGCTACCAACGAAGAAATTCAAGCGATGCTGAACAGACTGAGCGGCGAAGGATGCGGATGCGGAAATTGCGGAGGCGATTGCGAAGACGGCTGCGGAGGCGATGACCACGAAGGTTGTGGCTGCGGAGGATGTCACTAATCCAATCGAATTAGAGATATGATAAAAAGGGGAATGTTGCGGGACTTTATATTTTGCAGCATTCCTTTTTATAAATTCACCCAAACTTAATCAGGCATGTTCAATAATACATTCGGTAATCTGTTTAGACTAACCACATTCGGCGAATCGCACGGACCCGGTATAGGAGGAGTTATTGACGGCTTTCCTGCCGGAATTGAAATAGACCTTGACTTTATTCAGTCGGAACTGGCCCGGCGCAGACCCGGCCAAAGTAGAATCACCACCGACCGGAAAGAGGAAGACAAAGTGGAATTCTTCTCCGGTATTTTTGAAGGCAAATCCACCGGGGTGCCTATCGGATTTATCGTATGGAATACGAATCAACATTCGAACGATTACGAAAACATACGTAACCTCTACCGCCCCTCGCATGCCGATTACACTTACACTAAAAAATACGGTCTGCGCGACCACCGCGGCGGAGGAAGGTCTTCGGCCCGCGAAACCATATCGAGATGCGTAGGAGGGGCTTTGGCCAAACTGGCTTTAAAGCAACTGGGCGTAACAGTGCACGCATACACCTCGCAGGTAGGTCCGATATGTCTTGAGAAAAACTACAAGCTTTATTCGTTCGACCAAATAGAGAGCAACGCCGTACGATGCCCCGACCCGGAAAAGGCCAAAGAGATGGAAACGTTGATTGCCGAAGTGAAAAAGGTAGGCGACACGGTAGGCGGAGTCATCACCTGCGTGATTCAAGGATGCCCTGTAGGACTGGGACAGCCTGTTTTCGGAAAGCTCCATGCGGCACTAGGCAGCGCCATGCTCAGCATCAATGCCGTAAAAGGCTTTGAGTACGGAGAAGGCTTTGAAGGGTCAGCTCAGAAAGGTTCTGAGCAGAACGATATCTTTTACCAACACAACGGAGAAGTCGCTACCCGCACCAACCATTCGGGAGGCATACAGGGAGGCATCAGCAATGGAGAAGACATTTATTTCAGAGTCGCTTTTAAACCGGTAGCGACTTTGTTGATGGAGCAACCTACCGTAAACAACCAAAACGAAGATACCGTAATTAAAGCACGCGGACGGCACGACCCCTGCGTATTGCCCCGCGCCGTTCCCATCGTGGAAGCCATGGCGGCCATGACCCTGCTCGACTATTACCTGATGAACAAGGCAACTACATTATAAACCTTAATACCTAATACTATGGACATTCAATCTTACATCCGTGAAAACGAAAAGCGTTTCATGGACGAGCTGTTTAGTCTGATACGCATCCCAAGTATCAGTGCTCTGCCGGAGCATAAAAACGACATGTTAGCTTGCGCGCAACGCTGGAAAGAGCTGTTGCTGGAAGCCGGTGTGGACAAAGCGGAAGTAATGCCTTCCGATGGCAACCCTTTGGTCTATGCTGAGAAAATAATCAACCCCGCCGCTCCCACCGTACTGGTGTATGCACACTACGATGTGATGCCGGTAGAACCCCTGGAATTATGGAAAAGCAGTCCGTTTGAACCGGAGATTCGGGACGGACGTATCTATGCGCGAGGGGCGGATGATGACAAAGGACAGGCCTTCGTGCAGGTCAAAGCTTTTGAATATGCTGTCAAGTACAATTTACTGAAACACAATATCAAATTCATTTTCGAAGGGGAAGAAGAAATTGGTTCACCCAGTTTAAATACCTTCTGCAAGAAACATAAGGATTTATTGAAGGCTGATATCATCCTCGTATCTGACACCAGCATGCTGGGTGCCGACCTGCCTTCCCTCACCACCGGACTAAGGGGACTGGCTTACTGGCAGATAGAGGTTACCGGCCCGAACCGCGATCTACATTCCGGACATTTCGGAGGAGCCGTAGCCAACCCTATCAATGTTTTATGCAAACTCCTGGCTCAAGTAACAAATTCGGACGGCCGAATCACAATTCCTCATTTCTACGACAAAGTGGAGGAAGTGCCTGATGCCGAGCGCCAAATGATAGCACAGATACCTTTCGACGAGGAAAAATACAAAGCAGCCATCGAGGTGGAAGAGTTGGAAGGAGAGAAAGGTTACTCTACGTTAGAACGCAACAGCTGCCGTCCATCGTTCGATATTTGCGGCATTTGGGGAGGCTATACCGGCGAAGGTTCCAAGACCGTATTACCCAGCAAGGCCTACGCAAAGGTTTCCTGCCGTTTGGTTCCGCACCAGAACCACAATGAGATTTCCCAACTGTTTATAGACTATATACAATCCATTGCGCCCAAATCGGTGAAAGTGAACGTAACGCCTATGCATGGCGGCGAAGGGTATGTATGCCCGATAGACTTGCCGGCTTACCGCGCCGCAGAGGCAGGTTTTACCAAGGCTTTCGGCAAACAACCGCTGGCTGTCCGCCGGGGAGGCAGTATACCCATCATTTCGGATTTCGAACAGATATTGGGAATCAAAACCATTCTCATGGGATTCGGACTGGAAAGCGACGCTATCCACTCTCCTAACGAGAATTTCTCGCTGGACATTTTCCGCAAAGGAATTGAAGCCGTTGTTGAGTTCCATCGATTAGGATTTTAATGTCTGAATAGTCGCAGAGAGCGAAAACAATAAATCAGAGCACATAGGCAGATAGCCGGTTAGTCAAAATGGATTAACCGGCTATTTCATTTCCATCCAAACCTTTTCCTCATCCGTGCAGATTATATGGCAACAAGAGGAAGAGACTTTTTTCTCCGCAACTGCGAAAATAAATTTCCGCAGTTGCGGAGACTGATTTATGCAGTTACGAAATAATAAACAGTTCCGAAGGAAGCACAGCCTATCAGATTGAAAAGAAATAAAATAGAATCAGAGAGAAGCTCTTTTCGTCTATCAAGACAAAAAGAATTTGGATATTGACACGGTACTTTTCAATATTTCATGCACCTGAAGATAATAAGGAAAAGTATCTATTCAGTATCATTTTAGATAGAAAATGGTAAAAATATAGATTTTTGCAGATAAAATTGTTGATTTTATCGATTCTGTTTTGTCTATATTATTTTTATGACGTATATTTGCCGCATAAACAGACAGGGATTGTGAAATTCCTTGAATAGAATAGTTTAGTTAAGTCTAGTTTAGTTTTTGTGTTGGAAAAGCATCGAGCCTTGGAGGAGGAGTACTCGATGCTTTTTTTCGTATAATCAGATAGTTAAGTCAACGATGATTTAACAGTTTATTTCAGCAGGTGGAAAAATATACTTGTCGGAATACTGGTCGAAAAGCATCTTTTGAGGGTTTCAACTTGTCGGAAACATTAATTACAAAAACAAAGACTATGGCAACATTAAAACTTAGAATCGTACCTACTAAGTTCCACAAGTTAACTTACTTGCCTCACGAAGTTAACTTCAAGGGGGGGGTAATGCAGAATTATGCAGACATAGAAAAAAGGCAGCTTAAGCTACCTTAACTAATAATGCCTATAGGCTGATAAGACAAGGACTACAACAACATCTTCTTTAATACGATAAACAAGCCGATGCTCCTCATTTATTCTCCTTGACCAAGTTTCTTTTTTATAATATTTCAACTTGCCCAGTACCGATAGAAGGATGTTGCCTCAGCTCTAAAAGAAGTTTTTCTATTTTTCTCAATAATGGTTTGTTGCCGTTCTTCTTGTATTCTGGATATCATCCAACGCTTCTTGAGTAAACTCCAGCTCATATTCAATCATAAAGCAACTTTTTGAGTTCTTCTTTAGATGAAATCTTCAAGACCTTACCATCTATTTCCTGCTGTATGGAACGGTCTGTTTTCTCATAAAATTCTTCCTCAGACATACAAACATCATTGCTCGTCACCGGAATAAGTTTGTATGAACGATTCTTACCTCTTTGAACAATTACTTGCTCGCCATTGTCAACCGAATCGAAATATTTCTTTTGGTTTTCTCTAAATTCTTTGCTGCTTATCACTAACATAACTTTGCATTTTTTGATTCTATACAAAAGTAACAAAAAATATGCATGTGTATAATTTGGGTACATATAATATTTATATTTAAGAAAAAACAGACTATTCTGTTCAATCGCTTAGATGCAAATAGTACGAGTGGATTGAATCGAGAAATAAAAGTGTAATAATAAATATCATATCAAAATTGCATATATTTTCAC